>OFDA01000011.1_pt1 | contig 270326 bp, 200 predicted proteins | sample 1520921 | NCBI WGS metagenome assembly OFDA01 (sample SAMEA2699028, study PRJEB24076) | metagenome
TTGCGCTCGTTGCGGGACTTAACCCAACATCTCACGACACGAGCTGACGACAACCATGCACCACCTGTATACCAGCCCCGAAGGGAAACACCATCTCTGATGCGGTCCAGTATATGTCAAGCCTTGGTAAGGTTCTTCGCGTTGCATCGAATTAATCCGCATGCTCCGCCGCTTGTGCGGGCCCCCGTCAATTTCTTTGAGTTTTAGCCTTGCGGCCGTACTCCCCAGGCGGGGCACTTAATGCGTTAGCTACGGCGCGGAAAACGTGGAATGTCCCCCACACCTAGTGCCCAACGTTTACGGCATGGACTACCAGGGTATCTAATCCTGTTCGCTCCCCATGCTTTCGCTTCTCAGCGTCAGTTACAGCCCAGAGACCTGCCTTCGCCATCGGTGTTCTTCCTGATATCTGCGCATTCCACCGCTACACCAGGAGTTCCAGTCTCCCCTACTGCACTCTAGTCTGCCCGTACCCACTGCAATACACGGAGTTAAGCCCCGGCCTTTCACAGCAGACGCGACAAACCGCCTACAAGCTCTTTACGCCCAATAATTCCGGACAACGCTCGCGCCCTACGTATTACCGCGGCTGCTGGCACGTAGTTAGCCGGCGCTTTCTCTGCAGGTACCGTCAATTTCTCTTCTTCCCTGCTAACAGAGGTTTACAACCCGAAGGCCGTCATCCCTCACGCGGCGTCGCTGCATCAGGCTTGCGCCCATTGTGCAATATTCCCCACTGCTGCCTCCCGTAGGAGTCTGGGCCGTGTCTCAGTCCCAGTGTGGCCGGTCACCCTCTCAGGCCGGCTACCCGTCGTCGCCTTGGTGAGCCATTACCTCACCAACAAGCTGATAGGCCGTGAGCCCATCTATAACCACTACATAACGCTTTCCACCAACACCCCATGCGGAGATTGGTCGTATCCGGTATTAGACCCAGTTTCCCAGGCTTATCCCAGAGTTAAAGGTAGGTTACTCACGTATTACTCACCCGTTCGCCACTAATCCACCTAGCAAGCTAGGCTTCATCGTTCGACTTGCATGTGTTAAGCACGCCGCCAGCGTTCGTCCTGAGCCAGAATCAAACTCTCCGTTGAAAAAATAGAAAAGTTCGATAACCTGATCTCAAACAGCGAATCACACACGGGGGTGTGCGACTCAAGCTGACTAAATTTGAAACCATTTGATGATTATCAAATAAATAAATATTTGGTATTAGTTTCAGTTTCCATCACCATTTATGTGGTGATTTTATTGAACAAAGCACACTATTGAGTTCTCAAGCAACACACCGATTCAACACCTCAACTACTCGTACAAGAAGTCTCACCGTTGAACGGTCATTCTCTTTATCATCATTACCGCGTTCCCGCGGCAACTCAATCAACTATACCAGCGTTTTGTTTGCCATGCAAATCCAATTTCCGTGATTCACACCACAAAGTTTCTTTCCTAAACTCCTTCACATCACCAGAAAATGACCAAGAATTCCTTCAAGCAAGAAACCAAAACACTATACAATTGAAAGCCAGTCAAACCGCTCCTGACTAGGAGAAACACCGAAGAAAACTCTTCGTTTTTTCCTCCTCGCCGCGGCGACTCATACAACTATACAGACCCCCAAACACCCATGCAACCCGAAAAAGAGTGAAGTAGAACACAAATAAGGGTCTTTAAGTTCATTCTGACCTGAAGACCAGGATAAAACCCCTAGTCAATGCGGTGTAAGAGCCTCAAAAATTCTTCAAAAAATCTTAAAAATCCCCATAAAAGCCCGCAAATCCCCCAAAATCCCTCCGGAAACCCCCTCCGGAAGCGCAAAAGACCCCCAAACCAAAGAAAAGATGGGGAAGGGGCTATCGCCCCTCCCCCACATCCTAACGTTCCCGTTCCTCAACACAGCTCCCTAGCGCACCCGCCATAAAGAGCCCCGCCATAAAGAAAAAGGGAGGCGCCCTTCTCGGGACGCCCCCCCTACGTTCATAAACCTACGGAACGGTTATCGTGACAACCTACTCGGCAGCCACCGCACGACGGCGGGACACATCGTACAGAGTAATGCCCACAGCCATCGCCGCATTCAGCGACTCCATCGCCGAATCAATCGGAATCGACACAATCTGATCGCAGTTCTCGGTCACCAGGCGGGACAGGCCCTTACCCTCAGAACCGACCACCACGCACAGCGGCTCATTCGCAAGCTCCAGAGCCGGTAGCTCAATATCGCCACCGCCATCCAGACCAATCACAAAAACGCCCTGCTCCTTAGCCTGCTGAATCACGCGAGTCAGGTTCGTAGCCATCGCAACGGGAATACGAGCAGCCGCACCGGCACTGGTCTTCCACGCACCGGCGGTCACGGCAGCCGAACGACGCTCGGGAATAATCACGCCGTCACCGCTAAACGCCGACACGCTACGAATAATCGCGCCCAGGTTACGGGGATCGGTAATACCATCCAGAGCCACAAACAGCGGCGGAGTCGACAGCTTACCCGAGTGCCAACGCTCCATCGTATTCAGCACCAGATCGGTAGCATCCGGGTACTTGTACGGCGGAATCTGCATCGCAACGCCCTGATGCACCGCACCATCGGTCAGACGATCCAGCTCGCTACGCGGAATCTCCAGCATCGGAATATTGCGCTTATTCGCAATCGTCATGATCTCGCGGACGCGGTCATCCACCTCAATGCGGCTCATAATGTACAGATGCTTCGAAGGAATCTCGGTACGCAAAGCCTCCAGCACCGCATTACGACCAGTCACCAGCTCATCGCTGGCACGCTTACCGCCCAAACGAGTCTGGAACTTACGGTTCGTACCGGTCGCCGCGCGACGCTCAGCCGCACGCTTCATCTTATACGCCTTGTGGTAAACGCGATCCTCAGCCTTCGGAGTCGGACCCTTACCCTCAAGGGCCTTACGGCCGTGACCGCCGGTGCCCTTAGTAGCACCCTTCTTCTTGCTGGTAGCGCCCGGGCGCGAACCTGCCTTAGCCATTCTTCTCTTCCTTCATCAAAGTAATGAATACGAGTCTACGCGAGAAGACCCGCAACGCCTAAGCCCCCAACGCAGAACGCGGGGCACATCACCAACCTACGCGATGCTCCAGCTCGAACCCTCAGCGCCGTCACGCACCTTCACACCCGCAGAGAACAGCAGGTCGCGCATTGCATCGGCCTTAGCCCAATCCTTCTGGGCACGCGCATCCGCACGCTCCGCCAGAACCGCCTGAATCAGAGAATCCAGAGCCTCGTGCTCAGCATCCGAGGCGCCCTCAGCGTTAAAGCTCATCAGCTGTGCCAGGCCCAGCACCTCAGCCATAGCCATCACGGCATTAGCGGCCTCCGAAGCGTCCTCACCGGCAGCGAGCGCCGCATTACCTGCGCGAGTCTGCTCGTGCAGAACCGCCAGGGCGCGCGGAATGTTCATATCGTCATCCATCGCCTCGGCAAAAGCCTCCGGAACCTCGCGGCCGGGCTTCAGCAACTCCTGAGTTGCGGCCAGGAACGACTCAACGCGCTCAATAGCCGTTGCGGCCTCCTGCAGAGAGGACGGGCGGTAATCCAGCACCGAGCGGTAGTGGGCGCTACCCAGGTAGTAGCGAACCACCAGCGGACGAGCCATTTCCAGCATCTGCGCCGGCGAAATCGTATTACCGATAGACTTCGACATCTTCTCACCCTCGTAAGTGACCATGCCGTTGTGCATCCAGAAGTTCGCGAAATCATCGCCGGCCGCAGTCGACTGAGCCAGCTCATTCTCGTGGTGCGGGAAGCGCAGGTCCAGGCCGCCGCCGTGAATATCGAAACGCGAACCCAGGTACTTACCAGCCATCGCCGAGCACTCCAAGTGCCAACCCGGACGGCCACGGCCCCACGGGGAGTCCCACGAAGCAGTCAGCGGCTCCCCCTCCTTGTAGCCCTTCCACAGCGCAAAATCGCGAGGGTCGCGCTTACCGCGCGGATCGGCATCCGCTGAATCCTGCATATCGTCAATGCTCTGGTTGGTCAGCGAGCCGTACTTCTCCCAGGAACGCACGTCAAAGTACACATCCCCCGAATCATCCAGCGCCGGGTAGGCGTGGCCGCGGTCAATCAGGCGCTGAATCAGGGCAAACATCTCGGGAATATGGCCGGTCGCACGGGGCTCGTAGGTCGGCGGATCAATACCCAACGCCGCATAGGCCCGAGCAAATACCTTCTCAAAACGGTACGCGAGCGCCCACCACTGCTCATTCGGGAACTCACCCTCAAAACCGGGCTGCATGGAATCAGAGGACTTCGCCAAAATCTTGTCGTCAATATCGGTGACGTTGCGGACCGTTGTCACCTTCAGGCCGTGGTAGCGCATCCAACGACTCAACTGGTCAAACACCAGCGCAGAACGGATATGGCCCAGGTGCGGCTCACCCTGCACCGTGGCACCACAATAGTAGATACGCGCCTCACCGGGCACGACGGGCTCAAACTCGCGGATAGTCGCGGAAGCTGAATCATAAAAACGCATAGTCACACTCTCATTTTACGGGGTCGGCTCAGACGCCGGGGCGGTAGGTTACGGAATGGGTCAAGCCAGGCAGAGGCCGAGCAGTCGTCTAAGGACGCTCATACACCAGCGCCGTCGCAATCGCGGCCACGCCCTCCCCGCGGCCCGTCAAACCCAAACCGTCAGTAGTCGTAGCAATCACCGTCACCGGAGCCCCCGCCGCCTCACTCAGCACGCGGTTCGCCTCCTCGCGACGCGGCGAGAACTTCGGGCGGTTACCAATCAGCTGAACGCTCACATTACCAATCTCAAAACCAACAGCACGCACAATCGCCGCAGCCTCAGAAAGAATACGAACACCAGAAGCGCCCTTCATATCCGGGCGGTCCACACCAAAATTAGAGCCCAAATCCCCCGTGCCGGAGGCGGCAAAAAGAGCGTCCGCGGCAGCATGAGCCACCACATCGCCATCAGAATGGCCGCTCAAACCACGCTCACCCGGCCAATGCAGACCAGCAATATACAGAGGAGTGCCCTCCTCACCAAAAGCGTGAACATCAATGCCGGTGCCAACGCGCGGAATAACAGTCATCATGAGTCCTTCGCTCGATAGATACTAGACAGAAGAAGAGGGGATGCTCAGGGGCGCGTTCCGCCAAAGAGCGCCCGCGCCACCTTCAGATCCATAGGGGTGGTCACCTTAAAGGCATCCTCGTGCCCGGCCACCGTCAGCACCGGCTCACCGGCCGCCTCCATCGCCATTGCGTCGTCGGTCAGCAATTCGGCTTCCTCGGGAGGCAGAGCTCGGCTCCGCTCGTGCGCCGCCAGTAGCGCCGACACTTCAAACCCCTGCGGGGTCTGCACGGCGCGCATGCTCGAACGGGCCGGGGTGCCCGTAACCACAGCGGAGGCGTCCACCGTCTTGATGGTGTCGACCACAGGCAAAACCGGAATAACCGCGCGCACCGTCCCCGTGGCAACGCGGGTGCCCAGGCCCTCCAGCACACGGTGGTACACCTCCGGCGGGGTGAAAGAGCGGGCACAATCGTGAATCAGCACATAATCTACAGCAATCTCGGCCTCACGGAGCGCGTCAAGAGCCGCCACCACCGATGCGGTGCGGGTGTCACCGCCGACCGTCACCACTGCCTCGGCGCGGCGTGCATCCTCGAGAAGCTCAGGGCAGAGGCTCTCGCACTCGGCGGGCACCGTCACCACCACGTGCCCGGCAACCCGCGACTCGCGGGCACCTTGCAGGGCGTGATCGAGTAGCGTGCGGCCCTGCACGCGAACCGCGGCCTTCGGGATCGGCTCGCCCAGGCGTGTTCCCGAACCGGCGCCCAGCACGATGACGGCCACGCGAGAGGGGTCCTTGCACTGCCGGTTCTGCGCGGGTTGGTTCTGCACAAATCGGTTCTGTGCGTTGACCTCGGCGGTCACGGAATTAGTGGTAAAGCTCATGCGTACTCTCCTCGGCTCGCCGCTAATTCTCGAACTTATAGCCCAGGCCGCGAACCGTCACCACGTAGCGCGGTGCCGAGGAATCCGGCTCAATCTTGGAGCGCAAGCGCTTAATGTGCACGTCCAGAGTCTTTGTGTCACCCACGTAGTCCGCGCCCCACACACGCTCAATCAGCTGGCCGCGCGTCATCACGCGACCAACGTTGCGCAGCAGAATCTCCAGCAGCTCGAATTCCTTCAGCGGCATGGGTACTTCCTCGCCGTTGACCGTCACCACGTGACGATCAATATCCATGCGCACGGGGCCGCCCGTAAGAACCGCATCCGTCGACGTGTCGGGCTCAGCGGAACGGCGACGCAACACCGCACGGATGCGTGCAATCAGCTCACGCGCCGAGTACGGCTTCGTCACATAGTCGTCGGCGCCAAGCTCCAGGCCAAACACCTTATCCAGCTCGGAGTCCTTGGCGGTCAGCATGATAATCGGCACCGAGGACACCTCGCGGAGCTTACGGCACACCTCCGTGCCTGGCATGCCGGGAAGCATCACGTCCAACAGCACCAAATCGGCACCCTCGCGTTCGAAGGTAGGCAGCGCATCCAGGCCGTTATCCACCACGACCGTCTGAAAACCCTCACGCCCCAGCAGGAAGGCCAGGGGATCCGACAGGGCCTCTTCGTCCTCAACAATCAGAATTTTCGACATACTTCATCCTTGATTCCCATAAAACCTATACCGCTAACACTACACTGCGAGCGGTGCCTCCGGCGCCTCGGTCAGCGGAAGGGCCAGCGTAAACGTCGAACCCTCCTGCGGCATCGAACGCACCGTCACGCTGCCGCCGTGCTGAGTCATCACGTGCTTCACGATGCTCAGGCCCAGACCCGTGCCGCCGGTCTGACGCGAACGGGCCGGGTCCACCCGGTAAAAACGCTCGAAGATGCGCTTCTGCTCATCCTCGGGAATACCCACGCCCTGATCCGATACCTCGATGAGTAGCTGATCGGCCACGCGGTGCACCAGGATGTCCACCTTCGTGTGCTCGGGCGAGTAGCGAATCGCGTTCTCCACCAGGTTCTGCACGGCCATGCCCAGGAGCTCAGCGTCGCCGTACACCTCGGGGGCATCCTCAATACGGCTGGAAACCTGGATGTCCTTCTCCTCGGCGGCCAGATGGGAGCGGTCCATCGCATCCGCCACAAGGGTGGGTACGGACACCGGGCCGCCGCGGGCAATCACGTCGGTCGACTGCAAACGGGAGAGTTCAATAATGTCGCGCACCAGCGCGGAGAGGCGACGCGTCTCCTTGTGCAGACGACCCACAAAGTACTCAATCGCCTCCGGGTCATCGCTAGCCTGCTCAATCGCCTCCGCGAGCAGACTCACCGCGCCCACAGGTGTCTTCAACTCGTGCGACACGTTTGCCACAAAGTCGTTACGCATGCGCTGCACGCGAGAAATTTCGGTGCGGTCGTCGGCGAGCACCAGGATGTATTCGTCACCCAGGGAGGCCACGCGAACATCCAGGACTAGTGCCTCCCCCTCGCCGCGGTCAATCTCAAAGCTTTGCTCAGCAAAAATACCGCGGTGACGCACCGTGCGAATCATATCAGCCAACTCGGGTGAGGTAACCGTGTGCCCTCGCACCAGACCCATCGCGTAGGCCCCCGGCGAGGCCTGCACAACTCCCCCCACCTCGTCGATGACCAGGTAGGCGCGGCCAATCACCGCTAGCACCTGAGCGGCACCATCGCGCAGCGTCGGCGCGGACACGAGGCTACGCTCACGCTCACGTTCGCTACGGGCCACCGCATTCATGCTCAGGACGCCGACCAGCAGACCTATCATGCCCGCAATGAAGGCGATCAGACCGGCATCCATACGTTTTTCCTCCTGCGTGGGGTATCTTCCACAAGTATATTAAACAGCCACCTGTCCGAGAGGCCGGCCCACGCAATGAGCCGCCCACCGAAACGGTGAGCGGCTCATGATTACGCGGGCGCTCCACGGAGCGAACCTCACGAGAGGTAATTACTTACCCTGGTTTGCCACGGCTGCGATGGCGTCCTTAGCGGCCTCGGGGTCGAGGTACTCGCCAGCCTTAACGGGCTTGAAGTTCTCGTCCAGCTCGTAGTACAGCGGAATACCGGTCGGGATGTTCAGGCCAGCGATGTCCTCGTCGGAGATACCCTCGAGGTGCTTCACCAGCGAGCGCAGGGAGTTACCGTGCGCTGCCACCAGAACGGTCTTGCCAGCTGCCAGGTCAGGCTTGATGTCCGACTCCCAGTAGGGGAGCATGCGACCCAGAACGTCCTTCAGGCACTCGGTGCGGGGAGCGTTCTCAACGTTGGCGTAACGGGGGTCGTGTGCCTGCGAGTAGGGGTCGTTGTCGTCCAGCGGGGGCGGCGGAACGTCGTAGGAACGACGCCAGGTCATGAACTTCTCGTCGCCGTATTCCTCGCGAATCTCGGACTTGTTCTTACCCTGCAGGGCGCCGTAGTGACGCTCGTTCAGGCGCCAGGTGCGCTTGACGGGAATCCACAGGCGGTCCGCTGCATCCAGGGCGATGTTTGCGGTGTTGATGGCGCGACGCTGCAGGGAGGTGTGCACAACATCGGGGAGGATGTTACGCTCTGCCAGCAACTCGCCGCCGCGCTTAGCCTCGGCGCGGCCCTTGTCGGTCAGATTGACGTCCACCCAGCCGGTGAACAGGTTCTTCTCGTTCCACTCGGACTGGCCGTGGCGCAGGAGTACTAGTTTGTAAGTCATGCTTCTATTTTTTCATTTACCCGCCGGTTTGTCATGCCTTCGAGGGCAGAAAATACGGGTTCTCCCAAAAACTTGCCGGATGCACCGCTCAGCCAGCAGAAAGCCCCGCACACCGCACCCGGGAGTCATTCCGAGGCGTGGTATGCGGGGCTCATCGCATGCGCTTGCAACAGCCAAAAAGCGGGTGCAGAGTTTCGTCAGAGGGCTCCTAGAAGCGGCGGCCACCCACGACGGGCCACACACCGGCCAGGAACACGCCGCTCACCACAGCGGCCATCAGCTGCAGCATCAGCATCGTGTTACCCGCGCCGGTGAAGGCCGAAAAGACGCCCAGCATCTGCACCGCGGCGGACACACCGGTCAGGGCAAGCCAGGTGTTCTTGGGGCGCTTACCTGCGAACTCGTAGGCGTTGGCCGGCGCGGTCCACGCGCGGTACAGCGCCAGAATGCCAATCATGGCCCCGACGGCCGACAGCAGCACGTTAATCAGAAAGGTCGCGTAGAGGACCAGGACAATAGGAGACATCGTATTCCTTCACTCGAGCGGCCGTGTAGCCGGGTACCCAGTACCCTAGCACACTACCGTAGCTAACGGTGCCTTATCGAACGGCTTTGAAGGCCTCGACCAGATCATTGTAGAGGTCATCGACGTTCTCAATACCCACGGACAGGCGCAACATCGACTCGGGAATCGACTCCGGTTCGCTACCGTGACGGCGGCGGCGCTCCACGAGAGACTCCACGCCGCCGAGGGAAGTGGCGGGGGTCCACACCTTCAGTGCCTCAACCACGTTGCGGGCCCCTTGCGCGTCAGTGTCCAGCGTGATGCACAGAATCGCGCCGAAGCCGGACATCTGCTTCTTCGCAACCTCGTGGCCGCGGTGGCTCTCAAGGCCCGGGTAGCGCACCTCCGCGACGAAGGGGTGCTCGCTCAGACGCTCAGCCAGCACCTGCGCGTTCTGCACCGCACGCTCCACGCGCAACGCCAGGGTGCGCAGGCCGCGCAGGCCCAGCCACGCCTCCATGGGGCCAGGGATTGCGCCGTTGGTGATGCGGTAGTGCAACATCGCCTTGTACAGCTCCTCGTTTGAGGTGAGGGTCATGCCCAGTAGCACGTCCGAGTGGCCAGCCAGGAACTTCGTGGCCGAGTGCACCACAACGTCGGCGCCCAGGTCGAGCGGACGCTGCAGAATCGGGGTAGCGAAGGTGTTGTCCACGGCGGTCACGACGCCCAGACGGCGGGCGGCGGCAAGAATCTCGGGGAGGTCTCCCACCTCGAGCATGGGGTTGGTGGGGCTCTCGAGCCAGGCCAGAACCTTCGGGGAGGAGTAGTTCACGTTTTCCGGAGTCACACCGGCACGGGATGCGGCGTCCTCCATGGCGGCGATGACGCTGGCGGTGTCCTCAATGTCCACGCGCACCAGCTCGATGATACCGCGACGCTCCAGGTCCTTGCACAGGGTCACAGACGCCATGTAGGCGTGCTTAGGAATCAGGACGATAGCGCCCACCGGCACCAGGTCAATCACGGAGGAAACGGCGGCCATGCCGGAGGGGAACAGCAGGCCGGGCTGGGAAGCGTTCTCCAGCTTAGCGACAACCTCTTCCATGCCCTCCCAGGTCGGGTTCGAGAAACGGGCGTACACACGGTCGTGCTCAAGGTTAACGGCGTCCACGCCACGGTAGGTGGAAGTCAGAACAATCGGGGGGTTCACCGACGCATCGTGCTCGTGGGCGGGACGGCCACCGGCGACTACATAGGTTTCTGCGGAATAGTTCATGTCATGGTTATCTGCACTCATGCCTTTAAGCCTGGCACACCGGGGCGTCGAACGCATACCTCATCCGGTACTTTCCACTCAGGATTAACACGCTTTTTACGCAGGGGCACCGCGCGAGCCCCATGCGAAGGCCGTTACGGGTCTCGCCGGCAGGCCGTCGAAGAGCCAGCGGACTGAGGCGCGGAGGGTTCCAAAGGGTTGCGAAGGGCTACCGACGCGCACCACAGGCTAGCAATGAACCCGGTACCCTTAAGGGGTGATGGATACTCTCAGCTACACGCCTCTCCCCGCTCCCGAGACCCCCGATTCCGCGAATCCCGCCAACCGCCGCGGGCTCTTCATCGTGGTCGAAGGAGGCGACGGCGCCGGCAAAACCACCCAGCTCACCCTGCTGGATGAGGCGCTCCGCGCCCGCGGCTACCGGGTCGTCACCACCCGAGAGCCGGGCGGCACCGAAATCGGTGAGAAGCTACGCGCCCTCGTGCTCGAGGCGGGCCAGGGTGCCATCGACGACCGCACCGAGGCGCTCATCTTCGCGGCCTCCCGCGCCGCGCACGCGGCCCAGCTGATTCGCCCCGCGCTCGCCGAGGGAGCGATTGTGCTCTGCGACCGCTACATCGACTCTTCCGCCGCCTACCAGGGCGTGGGCCGCGGCCTCGGGGTGAACACGATTGTTGACCTGAGCCGCTGGGCCACCGCAGACCTGGTGCCGGACGCAACCCTGCTTCTGAGCGTGCCCCTGCGCTCCGAGCAGGAACGCATGACCGAGCGCGGCACTGTGGACCGCATCGAGGCCGAGGGCGCCGAATTTAAGGCGCGCATCCACTCCGCCTTCGAGCGGATTGCCCGCGAGGATTCCAACGGTTCGCACTGCATCGTCGACGGTGTAGGCACAATTGAAGAGGTGCACGCTCGCGTCCTTGAGGTAGTGAAGCCGTTGCTGAGCCAACGTATTCTTGACCGCTCCGCCGCGCCGCGAGTGACCGAGCCGAAGGCCGAGGGGGATGCATGAGTCTGTGGGATTCGCTTCTGATTCCTGAGCGTGAGCGCGACCAGCTGCGCCGCGATGCCGCGTCCTCTCGCCCGACCCACGCCTGGCTGTTTACGGGCGCGGTCGGTGCGCCGCATCGTGAGGCGGCCAAGGTGTTTGCCGCGGCCCTGCTCTGCGAACAGCCCGAACCTCAGAACCGCGGATGCGGTGAGTGCAAGGGCTGTGTGACCGTGATGAACGGTTCGCACGCGGACTTCACGCACTTTAGGACCGAAGCCACGAACATCAGCATTGAGGAGGCTCGCGAGCTGGTCATGAAGGCCCAGGACCGCCCGACAGTGGGCCGCTGGCGCGTGATTCTGCTCGAGGACACCGAGCGCATGCCCGAACGCACCTCGAACGTGCTACTCAAGGCCATCGAGGAGCCGCCCCCGCACACCATCTGGCTGCTGACGGCCCCCTCCCCCACGGATGTGCTGGTCACGATTCGCTCGCGGTGCCGTCCGGTGCAGTTGCCGGTGCCCTCGGAGGAGCAAGTGCACGGGTATCTGCTCTCGCGCGGTGTGGCCGACCCCCTGGCTCACCGCGCGGCGCGCCTGGCCCTGGGCGACGCCGAGGAGGGATACCGTCTGGCCACCGATGAGCAGGCCATGGCTCGCCGGGAGATGACCACCTCCCTCATTCTGAACGTCCGTTCTATTTCTTCGGCCTTTAGCGCAGCGGAAAAGCTCACCGACCTGGCAGAACAGGACGCCCAAGCGGTCTCTGCCGCGAAGGATGAGCGGGAGCACGCCGAGCTGATGGCTCTGCTGGGCATCCGCGAGGGCGAGCGCGTGGCCCCAACCCTGCGTGCCCAGGTGCGCCGGCTTGAGGACCAGCAGAAGCGCCGGGCCAAGCGCGTGGCCTCCGATACGCTACTGCGTTCGGTGGCCCAGGTGCAGACCGTACTTCGCGATGCGCTGACGCTCTCCCTTTCGGCACAGTTGCCGCTCATTAACGAGCACCTGCGCGAGCCGCTGACCGCGTGGTGCGAGCGCCGCTCCCCCGAGCAACTCCTGCAGGACGTGCAGGCGGTGGAGATTACCCTGCGTCGCCTGCGCACGAATGCGAACGCGCGCCTGGCTCTTGAGGCACTCATGAGCCGCTTCGTCGCGTAGAGCCGCAAAAAGGCGGGGACCGCTATTCAAAGAACGTTTGTTCTCTAAATAGCGGCCCCCGCCTTTTATACAGCGATTTCTCCGCCCGGTACCGCACGCTCGTGTTAGCCCGGGCGAACCGGACCCGCCTAGTTACGGAAGCCGTGCACCGGCGAGGGAATGCGGCCGCAGCGGGCGATAAACGCCTCCGCGCTGGGAGTGTGCGTGGGCATGACGGGTGCGCGGCCCAGCAGGCCGCCGAACTCGACCATGTCGCCCATGCCCAGGCCCACAGCCGGGATAACGCGCACGGCGGTGGTCTTGTGGTTCATCACACCGATGGCTGCCTCGTCGGCAATCATGGCCGAGAGAGTTGCGGCAGTGGTATCGCCGGGAACAGCTACCATGTCCAGGCCGACGGAGCAGATGGCGGTCATGGCCTCGAGCTTGTCCAGGGTAATCTGGCCTGCGGCGGCGGATTCGATCATGCCGATGTCTTCAGAGATCGGGATGAAAGAACCGGAGAGACCACCGACGTTCGAGCAGGCCATGAGGCCACCCTTCTTGACCGCATCGTTGAGCAGTGCGAGGGCCGCGACGGTGCCGTGGGTACCAACGGTTTCCAGGCCCATCTCCTCGAGGATGTGAGCCACGGAGTCACCAATCTCGGCGGTGGGTGCCAGCGAGAGGTCGATGATGTTGAACTGCACGCCCAGGCGCTCGGCGGCGAGGGTGCCGACCAGCTGGCCCACGCGAGTAATTTTGAAGGCCGCTTTCTTAATCTCTTCTGCGCAGGTGTCGAAGGATGCTCCGCGCACCTTCTGCAGGGCGCGGTGCACCACGCCGGGGCCGGAGACGCCCACCGAAATGGTGGTATCGGCCTCCTGCACACCGTGGAATGCGCCGGCCATGAAGGGATTGTCGCTGACGGCGTTGGCGAAGACCACGAGCTTGGCACAGCCGAAGCCGTGCGCCTCCGCGGTCAGGTCGGCGGTGGCGCGGATGGTTTCACCCATGAGCTTGACGGCGCTCATGTTAATGCCGGCGCGGGAGGAGCCGATGTCCACAGAGGAGCAGACCACGTCGGTCTCTGCGAGCGCTCGCGGGATGGAGCGAATCAGCTTTTCGTCGGCGGGGGTCATGCCCTTATCGACGAGGGCACTGAAGCCACCGACGAAGTTCACGCCCACAGCCTTGGCCGCTGCGTCGAGGGTGCGAGCGAACTCCACGTAGTCCTCGTCCTCGGATGCACCGGCCACCAGTGCGATGGGGGTGACGGCGATGCGCTTGTTGACAATCGGGATACCGAGCTCGGCTTCGATGCCTTCGCAGACACTCACGAGGTGGGCCGCGCGGGAAGTAATCTTCTCGTAGATTTTGCGGCGGGCTACTTCGCCGTCGGAGTCGGCGCAGTCGAGCAGGGAGATGCCCATGGTGACGGTGCGGATATCGAGTTTTTCTTCCTCGATCATGCGGATGGTTTCGAGAATATTACTGTTCATCATGATGGCCGCCTAGAGGGTGTGCATTGCCTTGAAGATGGACTCGGCCTGAATACGAATCTGCACCCTCTGCTCGTGTTCGACGCCGACCATGGCTTCCTGCAGGTCGATGAGGTTCTGCTCGTCCCTGTTAAAGGAGCAGTGCATAATCATGGTGAAGTATTCGCCCATGATGGTCTGGGAGACGTCCAGGACGTTGACCTTGCGCTCAGCTAGGGCGGTGGTGACCGCGGCGATGATGCCCTCGTGGTCGATGCCTGTAACGGTGATGATGATCTTCACGGTGTTCTCCTTGGGGATGGTGCAAATACTGATGGCGGATGCGCTCAGTTTCCGCGGCGGATGGGCTCACCCGGGTTTTATGCATAGAAGAACATGTCTATGCATACTTATACCAGCAATTATAGGTTACCCAAACCACAGATAACAGGAGGGCGCCCGCTATTTCATGGAGCCACACCCACACCTGCAAAACCTGAGAATAAAAATCCGCGGCTTCCCCGATAGATACAGGTATCGAGGAAACCGCGGATTCTTATAAGTTTGTATGTCTATAACCTCTAGCGAGACTTAGACATTAAACGTAGGAGGCGATATACAGTTCGCCGTTGCCGCTCAGCACGGCCTCGGAGGGCTCACCCACGTGCAGTACCGACTCGGTGGCGCCTAGCACGAACTCGTCCGTACCGTTGCCGTCCTTGGCCTGAATCGTCACCTGACCCGCGACACTCAGGGCGGCGCTAATACCCTGGAAGGTGTAGTTCAGCGGCTTACCCGCTTCAATGCGAACACGGGTCACGCTCATACGCTCATCCCACATGGCGTAGGTGCCCAGGGGGCCATCCTCGGGGTTGGGGCGCTGGATGACGGGAGCGTCCTGCTTCTCACCAAGCACCTTGATGAGCTCCTCGGTATCGATATGCTTGGCGGTCAGGCCGGCGCGCATCACGTTATCGGAGGGGTTCATCAGCTCAATGGCGGTACCCGAAACGTAGGCGTGCACCTGGCCGTCGGGGGTAAAGGCAGATTCACCGGGGGCAAGGTGCATCAGGTTCATGACGAAGGCCACGAGCAGGCCGCGGTCGCCGGAGTACTTGCCGTCCACAATCCGCACGAGCTCGGCGGCGTCGGCTACAACTACGTCCGAGGCGCCCAGCAGGCCGGGGGCGGTGTCAACCAGGTGCTGTACTGCGGCGGAGGCGGTCTCCTGAGGCAGACGGATAATCTCGGTCAGAAGCTGCTTGGGGCTGAGCTCTGCACGCTCCTCCAACCAAGTGGCGCCAAATGCGGTGGCGAGGGTCTTGAGCTGTTCGACGGGGCGTACACCGGTGAGCACACGCATCGGGCTCAGCGCGATGACGGTCTCGGGCTTGGAGTAGCGGTCCTTGTAGTTGCGGAAGGGCGCGTCAATCGCGATCCCGCGCGCCTGCTCGTCCTCGAAGCCGGCGATGGCCTGCTCGGGGGTTGGGTGCACCTGAATGGACAGGGGAGCGTCAATCGCAAGGATTTTAAAGAGGAAGGGGAACCAGTCGGAGGTTCGATCCGGGCGCAGGAATCGGGAGGGATTCTCCACAATCAGTTCGTTCAGCGGGGATTCGGCGCCGTCCACCGTGGCGCGCGAGGGTGCGGCCGGATGCGCACCCACCCACACCTCAGCTTCGGGCTGTTCGGTGGGTACGGGCACGCCACGCATACGTCCTAGAATTTCGCGTGAACCCCACGCATAATTCTGAATCTGGTTTTTAAGGGAAAAAATCTCACCCATGGGGAAAAATACCTCTCGCTGGGGGGCTGTTTGATGTAAGTGACGTGATAAAAAACCCATACATTCAGCGGAATTTATAAGGTTTTACCTGCCCATTATAGGGGCTTTACAGACTTCTTTACCGCTAAAATAAAAGGCGTGACTACTATTAATCTACATGACTCATTCAAGGCGTACGACGTGCGTGGCATCGTCGGCGAAACCATTACTGCAGAGACTGTTCGCGCTACCGGTGCGGCATTTGTCGATGTTCTGGGACTGCAGGGCCAGACCGTCTTGGTCGGTGGCGACATGCGTCCCTCCTCTCCCGAATTCATGGATGCATTTGCCCAGGGTGCAACCGCTCGCGGCGCAAACGTTGAAAAGATCGGTCTGATCTCTACCGACGTTCTCTACTTTGCGTGCGGTGTTGAAAATGCTGCCGGTGTTACCTTTACCGCTAGCCACAACCCTGCCGAATACAACGGCATGAAGATGGCTAAGGCTGGCGCCGTTCCGGTGTCTTCCGAAACCGGTCTGTTTGATATCCGCGACCAGGCACAGAAGTACCTGGATGCTGGCGAGATTCCTTCGGTTGAGAAGGTCGGCACCGTGACCGAGAAGGACATCCTCAAGCCCTACGCAGAGTACCTGCGCAAGCTCGTGGACCTCTCCTCCATCCGCCCGCTGAAGGTCGTGGTGGATGCCGGTAACGGTATGGGCGGTATGACCACCCCCGCCGTTCTGGGCGACACCATCCTGCCGGGCCTGCCCCTGGAGATTGTTCCCCTGTACTTCGAGCTGGACGGTACCTTCCCGAACCACCCGGCCAACCCGCTGGAGCCGGCCAACCTGGTCGACCTGCAGAAGGCTGTTGTGAAGCACGGCGCCGACATCGGTCTCGCCTTCGACGGCGACGCCGACCGTTGCTTCGTGATTGACGAGAAGGGTAACGCAGTGACCCCCTCGGCTGTGACCGCCCTGGTGGCTGAGCGCGAGATTGCTCGCGCCAAGGCTGATGGCAACGCGGAGCCCGTCATCATCTACAACCTGATTACCTCGAAGGCTGTGCCCGAGCTCGTAGAGAAGCTGGGCGGCCGCGCCGTGAAGACCCGCGTTGGTCACTCCTTCATTAAGGCCGTCATGGCCAAGGAGAACGGCGTGTTCGGTGGCGAGCACTCCGCTCACTACTACTTCAAGGACTTCTTCAACGCTGACACCGGTATGCTGGCCGCTATGCACGTGCTGGCAGCTCTGGGCGGCGGCGACGAGCCCCTCTCCGAGATTAGCGCGAAGTACTCCCCGTACGTTGCCTCCGGCGAGATTAACTCCGAGATTGAGGATAAGGTTGCTGCTGTGGACCGCGTGCGTGCACACTACGCTAACGCTCCCGTGGTCATTGAGGACTCCGACGGCACCACCTTCACCAACACCGAAGAGGGTTGGTGGGTTAACCTGCGTCCGTCGAACACCGAGCCTTTCCTGCGCCTGAACCTTGAGGCACCGGATGTCGCGACTATGGAGCGCGTCCGCGACGAGGTTCTTGCTCTGGTTCGCCAGGGCTAAGCACTAGCTAACTACTAAAAATCCCGCCCCGCAGAATATTTCTGCGGGGCGGGATTTTTATTTTGAGTTCTAAAAACCCGGCTAGGTTCTTCTGTCTAAGAGCAGAACCTAGCCGGGTTTAAGAAACCTAGCGGACGAGCCGGCTTACGGGGTTTTTACGCCTCGCGTGCCTGGTCGTGGAGCATCCACTGGTCCGGGCCGAAGATCTCGTAGTTGATGTTCTTACCGGGGACGCCCGCATCCACCAGGGCGGAACGCACGCCCTGCATGAAGGGCAGCGGGCCGCAGAGGTACACGTTGGCGTTGGAGGGAACGTCCAGCTTGGAGACGTCGACGCGGCCGGTGTAGTCGCCGCCATCGCCCTCGATGAAGGAGATGAGGCGCGCATTCGGCAGCTTGCCGACGAGCTCGACGAGCTCTTCACGCAGGGGCCAGGTATCCAGACGGCGGTCAGCGTGAACCACGGTCACGGGGCGGGTCGAGCCCTTCTCAACCAGCTCGGAGAGGAAACTGAGCATGGGGGTGGTACCGATACCTGCGGAGAAGAGGTACAGGGGTGCCTCGGGGTCGCCGAAACCCTCCAGAGTCAGGTCGCCGTAGGGGTTGGAGAGCTCAACAACGTCACCGACCTTCAGCTCGTGCAGGATGGAGGTCATCTCGCCGTTGGGGTCGAGCTTCACGCCGATGCGGCGCTGGTTCTTCTTGCTGGGCAGCAGGGTGTACTGGCGTGCCTGGCGCAGACCGTCACGTGCGGGAACGGTGATGGAGATGTACTGGCCACCCTTGGACTCGGTCATGGGGGTGTCATCGGCGGGCTCGAAGGTCAGCACGACGACGTTCTCACCGGTCTCCTTGCGGTCCACAACCTTGAAGGGTGCGTGGGTTACGTCGTTGGCCTGAGAAGCGTACAGGCCCTTCTCCAGCTTGATGAGGGCGTTACCCATGAGCCAGTAGACCTCGGTCCAGGCGTCAACGATTTCGGGGGTAGCCAGGTCGCCGAGGTTAGCGGCAATAGCCTCGAAGAGGTACTTGTAGACGGTGGGGTACTCTTCTTCCTTCAGGCCCAGGGAGGCGTGCTTGTGGGCCACGCGGGAGAGGACCTCGTCGGGGTAGGAGTCGGGGTGCTCAACAATGTAGGAGGCGAACACGGCGATGGAGCCAGCCAGTGCACGGGGCTGGGTGCCTTCGAGCTGGGAGGAACGGGAGAACATGCCGTCCATCAGGTCGGGACGGGCGGCGAACATTCGACGGTAGAAGTCGGGAGTGATGTCGTTAATGCGCTCGGCGATGATGGGCAGCGTTGCCTCGATAATGGGGCGGGACTTTTCGGAGAGCATCGGTGTGTGCCTTCTTCCTGTAACAGTCACCCATGGGAGCCGGAAGCGTCGCGGGCCGGCGTTGATGACGGCCACGAGGTGTACCGAGGGTCGCTCCGTTGGTGACAAAGTGTTTATAAAACACCCCTACACTAGCACCTCGACCTTTGTTTACGTTTTCTCAGGGCGTACCGTGTAGCGGGGACAACCCGTACCGCAGGCACTTAAGGTTTGTTACGACTCGAAGTATCGACTGTGTAAGACACTATATATTTGCGTCAAAGATGAGAATTTTGCGATTGACTAGCGACAGTACATGCATAAAAATTCCGTCATGAATATATATTTCCACGAGATAATCGACGCAATGGCAAAATAGTGACTCTACTTACATTTTTATATCGCGAGCTCAAACCTGCACATTTTCGAAAATAGTGCACGTTCACGGCCTCGGGGGATTCGTCCCACAACCAACTTGCAAGACTCCCCATTGAGCCCTCAAAAACCTACGAACGAGCAGGAATCGCGTTCTCCGGAGGGGTCATCCTAAGCTCCAGAAGAATCGGGCCCACCGGACTAGCACCGGCCGTCAATTCGGTAATCGTCACTGAATCCACAGCAGCATAGAAAGCTTCCCGAGCGCGCGCCAACACATTGCGCAAGCGGCAGAACTTATCTAGAGGGCAGTGGCCATTCTCATCCTCGCACTCAATCATGGGGATATCGCCTTCAGTAGCGCGAAGAATGGTACCAACCGTCACCGAACGCCCAGATTCCGAGAGCATCACGCCCCCGGACCGACCGCGTGTCGAGTCCAGGTACCCCTGATTCACCAAGAAAGCCACTGCCTTCGCCACATGGTTATAGGGGGTGTCCACACCCTCCGCAATCTTCTGGGTCGAAAGCTTTTGTCCCGGCTCCAGAGCAGACAGGAGCATCAACACGCGCAGCGAGACATCTGAGAAAGCTGTCAAACGCATGGATACTCCTTTCACCACTTGTCCTCAGCAGGAAACCTATAGGGCATCCGGCGGCATATACACCACGCCGCAGGGCCGAGGCACATTAAAAACATACACAGGCATTGTATCGACGTGCCCCAAGAGCCGAAAGTTAGAGACCTACCCCCACTCGACCGGAAGGCCTCCAAATATTTCTTAAGCCCGTTCGCATTATCTTTTGCGGTGTATAGCTTTACATTTCAAAATATACGCACCGACACACGGCATATAGGCAAGGGGTGGAACCTCAACCGAGATTCCACCCCTTCAGCCGCTCAACACGTTAGCGGTTCAGTCCCGTCACTTAGTCTTCCAAGGACTTAGCCAGAGCATCACGCTGCTCGCGGACCTCAGCCGGTAGCTTGTCGCCGAACTTAGCCAGCCACTCGTCAATACCGGGAAGCTCAGCAGCCCACTCATCCTTAGAGACAGCCAGGGCTGCACTCAGCTCCTCGTCGGAGATCTTCAGGCCGGTCAGGTCCAGGTCCTCCTTGGTGGGAACGGTGCCCAAGAAGGTCTCCTGGCCGCCAGCCTTGCCATCCAGACGGTCGAAGATCCACTTCACAACACGCGAGTTCTCGCCGAAGCCGGGCCATGCGAAACCACCATCGGGAGTACGGCGGAACCAGTTGACGTAGTAAATCTTCGGCATGTTCTCTGCGCCGTGCTTCTTACCCAGGTCAATCCAGTGCTGGAAGTAGTCACCGGCGTTGTAACCGATGAAGGGCAGCATAGCCATCGGGTCGCGGCGAATCACACCGACAGCACCCTTAGCAGCCGCGGTGGTCTCCGACGACAGAGTGACGGCACGGAACACGCCCTGCTCCCAGCTATCGGACTCAGACACCAGCGGAACGGTGGTCTTGCGGCGGCCGCCCAGAACGATGGCGCTCAGCGGCACGCCCTCGGGATCGTAGTACTCGGGAGCGAGCATATCCACCTGGGACGCGGGAGTGCAGAAACGGGAGTTCGGGTGAGCAGCCGGGCGGCCGGACTCGGGAGTCCAGTCCTTACCGGTCCAGTCAATCAGGTGTGCGGGAGTCTCGTCGGTCTTGCCCTCCCACCAGACGGAGCCGTCGTCGGTCAGTGCAACGTTGGTGAAGATAGTGTTGCCCTTGGCGATAGCCTTCATAGCGTTCGGGTTGGTGGAGTAACCGGTGCCCGGCGCCACGCCGAACAGGCCGGCCTCGGGGTTGACCACGCGTGCCTGGTGGTTCTCATCGAACTCAATCCAGGAGATATCGTCACCGACCATCTCAGCCTTCCAGCCTTCAATGGTCGGGTCCATCATGGCGAAGTTGGTCTTGCCGCAAGCCGAGGGGAACGCCGCAGAAATGTAGCGGACCTTGCCCTCGGGGTTGGTGACCTTCAGGATGAGCATGTGCTCTGCCATCCAGCCCTCGTCGCGACCAATGACGGATGCAATACGCAGTGCATAGCACTTCTTGCCCAGCAGCGCGTTGCCGCCATAACCGGAACCGAAGGACCAAATTTCGCGAGTCTCGGGGAACTGGACGATGTATTTCTCGGGGTTGCAGGGCCAGGAAACGTCCTTCTGACCGGGCTCCAGGGGTGCGCCAACGGAGTGCATGGCCTTGACGAAGAAGCCATTAGTTTCGTTCAGCTTATCCAGAACGTCCTTGCCGATGGTTGCCATGATGCGCATCGAGCACACGACGTATGCTGAGTCGGTCAGCTCAACGGCAATCTTGGGCTTCTTCGCCTTCAGCGAGCCCATGACGAAGGGAATCACGTACATGGTGCGGCCACGCATCGAGCCCTCGAACAGGCCGGTCAGAGTCTTCTTCATTTCGACGGGGTCACGCCAATTGTTGGTCGGGCCAGCGCCCTCTTCGGTCTCAGAGCAGATGAAGGTGCGCTCCTCGACACGTGCTACGTCGTCGGGGTCGGAGAAAGCGGCGTAGGAGTTCGGGAATTCGTGATCGCTCAGACGAACGAAGGTTCCGGCGTCCACCAGCTCCTGCGCAAGGCGATCATATTCTTCCTCGGAGCCGTCCACCCAGTAGATGTGGTCGGGCTGCGTCAGCGCGGCAACCTCGCGAACCCATTCCAGAAGACCCTGGTGGGTAGTGGGTGCGCCCTGCAGCTCCTTTTCGAGTTCGGCAGAGAGAGTACGAGTTGAGGTGTCAGCCATTGACGTTTTCCCCTTCAATCGGTAAATACCGCGGATACTACGTCGATCCGCGATAGGTCTGCGGTAGCGAAGAAGCAGTTAAAAACTACAAGCGTGCAAATGACGGTAGATATGCACGCTTGGACAGAAGCCACTTCCTCGTGATGCTTACAGAATATCGCATTAATGACTCAAACACCCTTCTACGATGTTATTTCTCACGTTCTGCCCGTCACACCGATTGGATAGGGATTCAGTGAGACGTCGACCAGGGCGAATAGATCAGGGATGCGCCCGCCTCCTACATGAGAACAGCATGGGGATTTGATTCGGAAATTCTACGGGTCCGGGAAGAGGGGCGCATGAGGCGTTAAGGGCGCCATCGAGGTTCCACGCTCACCCATTTTGGGGTACCGCAAAAATATTTTAAAAAATTTTTCTCAGGTTAAAAACCCCCGGAATCTCGCGGGAAAATAGGGCATCACCAGGTTTTAACACTCACAAATCGGAGCCTTCTGGAGTTTTTCGACTTGCAGGCTCTTCGAAACCCTCGTATAGTATTACCTGTTGCCGCGGCGGATTGAAGAAGTCCGAAGCGAGGAACATGCGCCTGTAGCTCAACGGATAGAGCATCTGACTACGGATCAGAAGGTTGGGGGTTCGAATCCCTTCGGGCGCACCACCGATCCCCGGTTCTTCGGAACCGGGGATTTTTTGTATCCCCCAACAAAACCGCCCTGCCTCCGCCCCGGTTACGGGCGCACCAACCGCATCCACACCAAAAATTCGCATTTCATCCGCATAATATGACGTGCTCCGGCGCACACCGATGAAAAAACGCATAGGATGGAAGAAAGACCCTCCACGCCCAAGTTGGGGGTACACCTCATGCAAAGGAGCATCATGGCTCAGTTATCCATCCCGCAATCCCTCATAGGTGCGCTTATCGATATTGCGGACCTAGGAACACTCGACTACTTCGCCCCCAGCGAGCGTTGCGCCCACTGGGCCCTCTACAACGATCAGCGCCACGAGCTACTCTGCCCCTGTTCCCCCACCGAAGTGCCGAGCGTTGAGAAGCTCTTCGAAAGCGCCGCAAAAATTCTTTACGAAAACTTCCCGCGCTACATCGATACACCTGAGCAAATTATTCCGTACACCTCGCGCCAAGAGCTCATAGCTGCCCTCCTGCGCGGAAACCATACCGAAGAAGGCCCCGAGGACACCGGCGCAGAGGCCCCCACCGCAGAAACCGTGACCGAAGCTGGGGAGACCACCGTACACAACGACGAAGAGACGAGCGCGCCGGCCGAAGCAACCGCACCGGTCGCAGAGCAACCTAAACCCGTCCCCTCTCCCGCGCTGATAGCTCGCCGCGCCCGCGCGGGAGCCGAGCAGGGGACTTCCGGAGAACAAGTACCCGAGGAGAAGACCGTCGCTCCCTCGGAGGCCCCCAAACCCAGCGCACCCAAGCCTTCCGTTGCCCAATTCACGGCGCCCAAGCCTACTCCGCCGAAGCCCAGCGCGCCCACACCGGTTGCCTCCGCGCCCTTCGAAACTCCCTCCGAAACGCGCCCGGCCGCCCCGAAGCCCTCGGCACCCGCCGTTCCCGCGGCCCCCTCACCCGGCATGTTCCGCAAAGCCACGCTCACCTACCGCCCGCCGCAGATCGAGGAGTACCTGCAGGGCCTGCGCGCCCGGCAACAGGTCGCAGAACAGGAAGCAGAGCAGGAAGCCACCCCGGGAAACATCACTCCGGATGCCCCGAATACCCCGGCACCGATGCCCGTGCCTTCCGCCGGAACCGCGCCGGCCACATCTAAGGTGGCCGCATCCGCGGCTCCCACCCGCCCCGCAGAGGTCACCGCGGAGGATCGCGAGCGCACCTACCGCATCCGTCCCGGGCTGCGTCAGCGTATGGAGCGCGAGGGACTCAGCGAGGATCTCGTGCGTACCATCCTGGGCGAGGGTACGGCAGAACGCGTCAACGACTGGACGATTCGCTTCAGGTATGACGACTACCGCGTGGACGTCAACACCGCCTCCGCAGAGCTAATCACCGTCGTCGACGAGTACGAAGCCGAATGCAACGACGGGGACAACGCGCCCCTGGCCCACGGTGAGTACACCCCGCTCAGCGCCCTCGAAATGGCCTTCAGCGAGCGCGCCCGAGTCTTCCTCTCAAAGAACCCCGAGTTCGTCTTCGACCTTATGGTCCGCACGCTCGAAAACCCCGAGAGCGTGCGCATGGGTGAGGGCTGGACCCGCATCTACGCCGCGGAGGGGCTGGAGCTGACTATCTCCCCGGATCAGCGGACCGTGCTCTCCCTGACCAAGACCCCCAATTTCCAGGCCCTGCACGCCGAAGTCATGCGGCGTGCGCAGATTGAGGATCTCAGCGACGCCATTAACCGGCAGGCCGAGGCCGCCACGTCCGAACAGTACAAGCACCAGAACACTCAGGAGGAGAAGTAATGTCAGCCAAGCAGATTACCGTTCCCCTCGAGGTGTACGTGCGCCTGCAGGAACTGGCCTCCCTGGCCGGCTACAGCTACCGCGAGGCGGAGGATGGCGAAGCGGCAGAGCGCACCTGGGACCTGACCAACGACGAGGGCACCTCCCTGCTCGATGAGCACGGCGCAATCCGTCCCGAGGCCGCAGAGCTCTACTTCACTCTGATGCCGCTCATCGCCCACGAATTCGTGCAGCAGCAGCAGGCCCTCGTGGAGGCCTACCGCAAGACTCCCAAGCCCGCCGCGGCACGCGCCAAGATTCGCCCCTCCAATCAGCGGCTCATCCCGCTGACGGAGGTGCCGCTCGAGAATCAGCGTATCGCCGCGCGTATCGAGCAGGAGTTCTACGGCGAAGTGCCGGAAAGCCGCCGCATCTACGGGGTACTGCCCGGAGTCATGGACTACATGATGCGCCACGACCTCGGCTACCCCCTGCTGCTGGAGATTATTGAATCACCCGAAAGCGTAGTGCGCGAAGAGACCGCCGAGGAAAACCGATACGGCCGCGAAGTCACCCTCTACACCCACGAGGATTTAGGCTACCAGGTTGTACTCAACCCCCTCACCGTGGAGGTTCTGGCTCTGCGCCCGCTCAAGGCATCAGCCGGCGGCTACCAGCTCTCTCCCGATGCTCAGAGCCAGCTCAAGGCCCTGGGCCTGACGAGCGAATACATTACACGCATCCTGGATGAGGCCGATAACCGCCAGCCTATTCCGGGTACGAGCCGCACCGTGTATTCTCTCAACGGGTACCAGGTGGAGTTCTCACACTCCGAGCAGCAGGTCATCCGCATTGCACGCGGTGTCGCCGCGAACCGTAACCCCTTTGAGTCTCAGCCGCGCATGAGCGGACGCAAGCGTCAGCGCGGCCGCAAGATTCCGCATGACGTGGACGAGTTTGTCCAGCTGCTACAGGAGCACGGATTTACGGTGACGATGGGCGGTAAGCACTACGACATCCGTCACGAGGCACTGGCTCCGGGGCAGAAGGCTGTCACGTCGGTGACTCCCTCCGACTCGCAGCGTTGGCACTTGAATTCTGCGCGCCAGATTCGTAATACTTTCGGCATTGACCTGCGCTACGCTGATCCGCGCGATAGTGTGCGTGGCATTGTGCAGGGCACCAACCCTGCCAACAACTCCGCGAAGGATGCGCTCCCGGCGGAGGACTCCGCATCGGAGAGTAGCGCGGGGACCGAATAGACCACACGCATAGATCGGACCTGTAGGCCCGATTCGGTACACGGTGCATGTTAGGCTGTGCGTCCGTCGTAGGAGCGGGGTTCGGGACTGTACTCCCGATGCCCCGCCCCTGCGCCTTTATGCCCTCCACGGTATTTATTTGCACGCCGAGGTAGGAGTATATGACGGGTCTTTCCCCGCATGTCAAAGGCTCAACGGGTAGACTGGAAACGAGCCATCCGTGCTCTTCAGCATAAAAATTAATATGCGTTCCCGCAGGATGCGTGACGCTAGAGTTCGGGTTATCACACCGGTGGGGTTAATACCGGCCCCTACCTCTACAATAGAAACGCATCACTACAGAAGAAGGAGAACGTATGGGCGTAACGATTAAGGTCACTGACGAAGCAGGCGAACACTACGATATTCAGTGGGAAGACCACCACACCCTCCTGGAAACCCTCCAGGCTAACGGTGTGCCGGTCCTCGCCACCTGCGGCGGTAACGCATCTTGCGCAACCTGCCATGCCTTCATTGACCCCGAGCACTACCCGGCTTCCGGTGAGCGCACCGAGGCCGAGCAGGATTTGCTCGACATGGTTGATGATGTCGCAAACGAATATTCCCGCCTGTGCTGCCAGGTTGAGTACGCCCCCGGTATGGACGGAGCAGAAATCCAAATGCAGGCGGCGATGTAACAATGTTTAAATCGGCTCAGGTACTCGCATCAACCACCCTCCTCTGCGGCGTGCTCGCGCTCAGTGGATGCGGCGCGCACCAGGCCGGTCAGGATGCAGAGGGCACCTCGGCGCACCCGAGTGCCTCCGCATCGGTGAAGCCCGGCACGATTCGTGTGGCCTCCGAGAGCCCTAGCGCTTCGGTGGCCCCGGGCTCCATCACAGTTGTCAACAGTGCTTCCCCGGAGCATGGGGAGTCTTCCTCCGCTCATTCTGAGGACTCTAGCTCGGAGAATCACGAGCATTCGTCGTCTTCAGGTGAGGCAAAGCACGAGGATTTTCCTCCGGAGAAGGGCGAGAGCAATAACGGCGAAGACCGTAGCGGTTCCGGTTCCGGGGGCCAGCAGAATTCTTCGTCGGATTCCGGTTCTTCTTCCTCGGATTCGGGTTCGAATTCTTCGGGCGGCGGTAATGGTGGTAGTAATAGCGGCGACTCGAACCGATCCGATAACTCCGGCAAGAAGAATGCTGAGGGGCCCGCGCAGTGCACCATGGACGATTTGAATGTTTCGGTTGCCGTGACGGATAACTCTCCCGGTGCGCGCACTCTCACGCTGTACTTCCAGAACTTCACCGATTCGCCGTGTTCCCTGAGCGGTTACCCGCGCGTGATTTACGCTGATTCTTCGGGTAATTGGGTGGGACGCGAGGCTTCTAACTCTTCCGAGTTTATGAACCCTGCCGGTGTGACCGTCGCCCCGGGTGATAGCACCACGGTGGTGATGCGTTCGGTCAATCCGGATCGTTTCGGCAATAATTGTGGCGCGCGGCAGGTGGAGGGCTTCCTGGTGGGTCTCACTGGCGACCGGAACGGCGTCACGGTCCCCTTTGATACGACGGCTTGTTCCTCTTCGGTTCCGCAGCTGTCCGTGGGCCAGTTTGGTGCCCGCTAACGCGGCGTTGCAGATGTGACAACATCTCTGGCACATTTTGTGCGCATATAGTTCAAGGGCGGTTCCCCATCTTTGTGGGGAATCGCCCTTGAACTATATCTCAACCCCTAAAACTGAATGTTATGCTGTGTTTTCGCTCGTTTTAGACGGAGCGGGTGACGTCCTCGTGACCAAAGCGCACGGGGCGATCGTAGCCGGCGGGGAGGCCGTGGCCAATGTTGACCACCAGGAAGGGCTGCTCGTTAGTACCGGCCAGGAATTCCTTCTTCAGGCCTTCAAAGTCTGCGCCGGTCATGGGGCCGGCGTCTAGGCCGAGGGCGCGAATCGCGGTGATGAAGTAGCCTGCCTGGACGTGTGCATTGAGGTCGGCGGTGGGCTTGGCCAGGTTTTCGTCAGCGTAGTAGCCCTTAATGAACTCCGCGGAGCGGGGGTTGAAGGTGTCGGCCTTCTCGACCCAACCGTGGTCTGCCGAGAGCAATGCAATCATGGGTGCGGATTCGGCTTTGGGCTTGTTGCTGTCCACCAGGTAGGAGATGAGGTGCTTGCGGGCTTCGGGGCTCTTGATCCAGGTAATGCGTAGGGGCTGGCTGTTGAAGGCGCTGGGGCCATAGAAGGTGAGCTCCTGGATTCGGTGCAGCTGTTCGTCGGTGACGGGCTCGTCGGTGAAGGAGTAGGCGGTGCGAGGCTCGTGGAAGAGTGCGACGAGCTGTTCTTCGTTTAGGCGGGTCATGTTGGTTCCTTTACTGAGTTCCCAAATTATTTTACGGGTAAAATATTATGGGGCCTGCATGTTACCTGTCAAGCCATCATCACCCCCGCACCACCCGTAAATCAAGTGACCCGTAACACGCGTCATAATTGAAACATGACCGATGCACTCTCCCCCTTCTCCACCCCCGTCCGCGAGTGGTTCCGCCGCACCTTCAGCATACCCACCGCTGCACAGGAAGGCGCATGGGAGAGCATCCGCGAGGGCCGCAACACCCTCATCATCGCCCCCACCGGCTCGGGCAAAACCCTTGCCGCCTTCCTCTGGTCCCTCGACGCCCTCTACCGCGAACACCGCGAGCAGGTCACCGGCACCGCGCCGCCTCCGCGCGGCACGCGGATTCTCTACATCTCACCCCTCAAGGCTCTCGGAGCCGACGTCGAACGCAACCTGCGGGCACCACTGGCCGGCATCACGCGCCTGAGCACCGCGGACACCGGAAGCGTGCCGGAGGAACCCCTCATCACCGTGGGCGTGCGTAGCGGCGACACCCCCGCCCGCGAGCGCCGCCGGCTCATCAGCAACCCGCCCGACATCCTCATCACCACCCCCGAGTCCCTCTACCTCATGCTCACCAGCGCCGCCCGCGACACCCTCGCCGGCGTTACCACGGTTATCGTGGATGAGATTCACAACCTCGCCGCCACCAAACGCGGAGCACACCTGGCCGTCTCCCTCGAACGCCTGGACGCGCTCCTGCCCGAACCCGCCCAGCGCATCGGGCTCTCCGCGACCATCGAGAATCCCGACGCCGTGGCTCGTTTTCTAGGCGGTGTGCAACCCGTAAACATCGTCAGCAAGCCGGTGCCCAAGCGCTGGGACCTGAGCCTGAGCGTTCCCGTTCCCGACATGGCAGCCCTCGGTGGGGCAAACGAGTACGGGCAGGGTCTCTACGGGCCCGGCGAGGCGACAGGAAACGCCTCGACGCCGGTTCTTTCCGCCGCCGCGCCCACTACCCCACCCTCCGCCGCGCCTTCTACCGAGCCTTCCGCAGAGAGCTTCTCCGCCCCCGGCTACACCCTCGAGGACGCCATCGGGGTCTTTCCCGCCGCACCCTCGGTCAGTTCCGAGGCTTCCTTTGACCTCAACGCCGTTCTTGACCCCGCAGAAGCCTACGCGGAGGCCGCAGGCGGGCCGGAGGGACGCGCCGAGACCTCCATCTGGCCCCGCGTGCAGGAACGCATCGTCGACCATATCGAGAACAACCGTTCTACAATCGTCTTTGTGAACTCCCGCGGACTCGCCGAAAAGCTCACTGCCGCACTCAACGACATTCACCTGCACCGAGAGCTCGCCCGCCGCGGCATCGACCCCGAGGAGTACGCCACACAGACCGATGCGAACTCCCCCGAGGCTGTGCCTCCTCTCGCCCGCGCACACCACGGCTCCGTCTCCAAAGAACAGCGCACCCTCATCGAGGAGGCGCTCAAGGGCGGAACCCTGCGCTGCGTGGTGGCCACCAGCTCCCTCGAGCTGGGCATCGACATGGGCCACGTGGACCTCGTCATCCAGGTGGCTGCGCCTCCCTCGGTCGCCTCCGCCCTGCAGCGAGTGGGCCGCGCCGGCCACCGCGTAGGCGAAATTTCGCGCGGCGTCTTCTACCCCAAGCACCGCGGCGACCTCCTCGGAGCGACCGTGACCCTCGCGGGCATGCGCAGCGGCACCCTCGAACCGCTCGCAATCCCCACCAACCCCCTAGATGTGCTCGCCCAGCAGACCGTAGCCGCCTGCGCCCTCGAGCCCATCAGCGTCGATTCCTGGTACGAGGCCCTGCGCCGCAGCGCACCCTACACCGAGCTACCCCGCGCCCTCTTCGACGCCACGCTCGAAATGCTCGCAGGCCGCTACCCCTCCGACGAGTTCGCCGAGCTGCGCCCGCGCATCCTCTGGGACCGAACCCCCACCGAGCAGGCACCCTCCGGCAGCATCGAGGGCCGCCCCGGGGCCCAGCGCCTCGCCGTCACGAGCGGCGGAACCATCCCCGACCGCGGCCTCTTTCCCGTCTACCTCGTCGGCGGAGACGAGGAACGCGGCCCCAAGCGCGTCGGCGAACTCGACGAGGAAATGGTCTACGAATCCCGAGCCGGCGAGGTCATCACCCTCGGCGCCAGCAGCTGGCGCATTGAAGAAATCACCCACGACGCGGTGCGCGTCACCCCCGCCCCCGGCCTGCCCGCGCGCCTGCCCTTCTGGCACGGCGACCGCGCCGGACGCCCCTACACCCTGGGCCTGCAAACGGGCGCCTTCACCCGAGCCCTCGCCTCCCTGGAGGCCGCGGATACACCCGCCGCCCGCCAGCAGCTCGAACAGCTCGGCCTGGACCGCTGGGCCGTGGACAACCTGCTGGCCTACCTGCGCGAGCAGCGCGAATCCACCGGCGCCGTCCCTTCCGACTGGCGCCTCATCGTGGAACGTCACCGCGACGAGCTCGGGGATTGGCGGCTGATTCTCCACTCGCCCCTGGGCTACTCGGTGCACGCCCCCTGGGCCCTCGCGGTGCGTGCCCGCATCATCGAGCGCTACGGTGTAGACGCCTCGGTCATGGCGGCCGATGACGGCATCATCCTGCGCCTGCCCGCGATGGAGGACGTGCCACCCGGGGCCGACCTCTTCCTCTTCGACCCCGAGGAGCTGGAGGGCATCGTCACCGATAGCGTGGCCGATTCGGCCCTTTTCGGCTCGCGTTTCCGCGAGAACGCGGCCCGAGCTCTGCTACTACCCCGGCGTAACCCGGGCAAGCGCACGCCGCTCTGGCAGCAGCGCCAGCGTGCCGCGCAGCTTCTGGACGTGGCCCGCAAGTACCCCGAGTTCCCCATCCTGCTGGAAACCGCCCGAGAGTGCCTGCAGGACGTGTACGACCTGCCGGCCCTGCTACAGGTACACCGCGCCCTGCAGTCGCGCGGCATCGCCCTAATGGAGGTGGAGACCGAGGCCCCCTCGCCCTTCGCCCGCACCCTACTCTTCGAGTACGTGGCCGAGCATCTCTACGACGCAGATGCGCCCGCCGCCGAGCGCCGCGCCGCCGCCCTGGCCCTGGACCAGGCCATGCTCGCGGAGCTTTTGGGCACAACCGGGCTGCGCGAGCTACTGGACCCTGCGGTGCTGACGCAGACTCTGGCCCGCCTGCAACGCACGGGCGAACGCTACCGCGCCTCGGGCGTGGAAGGTGCGGCAGATCTGCTGCGACAGCTGGGCCCGCTGAGCGCCGGGGAGTTGGCCGAGCGACTCCGCCCGGAGTCCGCGGATCCGGAGCTGGTGCCTCCTGATCGATCCGAGGAGCACCGCGCCGCGGAGCCCCCGGCAAGCGAGGAGTACGCCCACAAGCTGGCCGAGCAACTCGTGCACGCGCGACGCGCCTACACCTTCGAGGGGCCGGGGACCCCGGAAAGCGGCCCACAGCTCTATTACGCCGCGGCAGAGGATGCGGCCCGCCTGCGCGACGGCCTGGGCATTATGCCCGCCGCGGCGCTACCGCTCGCCTTCCTGGAGCCGGTGGCCGAACCCCTCGAGGACCTGGTCTCTCGTTTTGCCCGCACTAACATTCCCTTCGGCGTGCACGAGGTGGCGGCCCACTTCTCTCGCCTGACCCCGGTGGGCACCGGCGTGCTTCTTCCCGTGCTGTTGCGTCTGCAGCGCCAGCGGCGCGTGACCTCCGGCGAGTTCCTGCCCGAGGTGCTGCGCGGTGCCTCCGAGCGGGCCGGTGGGCCGAGCGGCTCCCTCGAGTGGGTGGATGTGCAGGTTCTGCGCACGATTCGCGCCCGCTCGCTGGCGGCGCTGCGGCAGGAGATTGAGCCGGTCCCCGCGCGGGCCTACGGATTCTTCCTGCCCGCATGGCAGAACGTTCGTTCTTTATCTGTGCGCGTAGCCCGGCCCCTGGCCGAGGCGAGCGCCTACGGCGCGTACATCGAGCCGCAACGCACGGCCCGAATCATCGACGAGGCGCCCGCGCCCCTCACCTCCGCCGCGCCCGAGAACGCCCGGGAGGAGCACGCCGACGCCCCCTACGGCACACAACGCCTCGACGAACCCACCCTGCAGGAGGAGCTGCTGACCGCCATCGACCAGCTGGCCGGCGTGCGCATGCCCGCCTCCGCTCTAGAAACGCTCATCCTGCCGGCCCGCATCAAGGGCTACCGCCAGCACCTGCTCGACGAGCTCATGATGACCGGCCGCGTCTTCTTCACCGGGGCAGGTCGGCTCGGCGGCGCCTCCCAGCGCTCCGACGGCTGGATTCGCCTGCACCTAAGCGAGAGCGCACAGCTCACCCTGGGCCCCAGCTACCCCGCGGATTTTCTGCGGGAGGAGGAGCCCGAGCTCCTCGAGCGCCTGCAGACCCCCGGCACCCTCGAGCACGCAATCCACGAGGCGCTCGCCCACGGCGGCCTCTTCGTGCCGGCCCTGCGCGAACGGGTCGTCCAGATTCTCAGCGAGGCGGCGGCCCCCGGTCAGACGGTCTCCTTCCCGGATACCACCGAGCTCTCGAGCGCCCTGTGGCGCCTCGTGTGGGCCGGCGTGCTAACGAACGATTCCTTCGGCCCGGTCCGCGCGACGCTTGCGGGGGCCAGGAGCGCGCATCCGACCCCCGCGTCCGCCCCTCGCCTCTCGCGAGTGAGCCGCCGCGGAGCCGGTCGCATCGCGGCGGCGCGAGCCTCGATGGGCCATTCCCCGCGCGGCGGGTATGCCGGAGGTGGCCCCTCACCGGTGGCCCCGCAGGATAGCGGACGCTTCTCTCGCGTGGACTCCCTGCTAGGCGAGCCCCTGGACCCCACGGTGGCCGCCCTGGCGCGCGCCGATCTGCTCCTGGACCGCTACGGAGTGCTCACTCGCGGCTGCCTGCAGAGCGAGGACTCCCCCGGTGGCTTCAGCCAGCTCTACCGCATCTACTCCGAGGCCGAGGACCGCGCGCTCGTGCGCCGCGGCTACTTCATCGAGGGCCTGGGCGCCGCACAGTTCGCGGCCCCCGCCACGGTGGATGCGCTGCGCTCGGCGGCAGATCGCCTCGGCTCGCGCGATGAGCAGCTCCGACGCACCGCGACCGAGGAGGTGTTCGGCACGTTCACGGTGACGTTTCTGGCCGCCACGGATCCGGCTAATCCCTACGGTGCCGCACTCGCCTGGCCCGAGTTACCGAAGCTTGCGGAGGGATCTGCGCCCCTGCGGCACCGCCCAGCCCGTAAGGCTGGTGCCTGCGTGGTGCTCGTGGATGGCGCACCCGTGCTCTATTTGGAGCGCGGCGCCAAAACCCTGCTCATCTTTACGACCGACCCGGTTCTGCTGGAGGCGGCCGCCCCGGCCATCGCGCGCATGATGGACTCGGGCGGTATGGATAAAATCTCGATCGAGAAGGTCAACGATGTGGAGCTTCTCGACGGCTCCCCCACCTTCGACCGGAACGGCGAGGATCCGGTGCAGACTCTGCGTCGCGCCCTGCAGCATCAGGGGTTCTATACGACGGTGCGCGGGCTCTCGATGCGCCGGCCTCTCTAGCGTCTGTGCATCCGCAAGGTGCCTTCCGTGCACGACAGAGCGCCCCACGCCTCCTCATGAGGGAGGTGTGGGGCGCTCTGCGTTCCCTACTCACAAAACCGGATGGTATTCCCGAAATCCGCCACACTCTCGAGTTTTCGAGATGGTGGACCATGGCGCGATCTCTCGGGCCACCGGCTCGAACCCGGGGCCAAGCGGAGGAATATCCGTCCGGGGATTCGAAGCCCAATTATCATCGAATCCTGCTACCAAACATCGGAGAGGGACGTTTGCGGACCGTGAGGCTAGTAGCCTCCGGTGAGTGTATCGACGGCACCCAAGCACAGGTCAATGGCTTCTTCCAGCCCCAGACCGCGGGTGCGCACGGTGCGCTGGTCGCGGGGGTTGAGCTGCACCACGTGCAGGGCAAAGTAGTCCACGAGCTGCAACCAGCCGCCCAGGATAACTCGGGTGCGGTCGTTGACCGGCATGCCGGTACGTTGCAGCATCCATTCGAGATAATCCGTGGGATTATTCGGGAAGTCTTCACCGCCGGGGATGGGAACTCCGGCCACCACGAGGAAGTACGTGCGCAGTGCGTTGCGCAGGGCCTCTTCGGGGTTTTGCTGATGCTCACCCAGGGCCTCGAGGACCGCCTTTGCTTCACGGCGGGTGACCGCCGCGGCGAGCGAATCCTTACCGGGGAAGTAGTGGTAGAGTAGCGCGCGGGTGATGCCGGCATCGCGGGCGATAGCGCTCATGGATGCGCCGAGCACGCCCTTACGCGCGAAGTGTTCCGAAGCTACCTGAAGAATCTGCTCTTCACGTTCATGCGGTTCCATGCGCAACGCACCCGTAGTGCGGTGTTCTGCGCCCTGTTCGGTGGACGGCGCAGAAACTTTAGCCTCGGCGACTGTGCTCTGAGGCGCGCGTGAAGTGTCAGATTGCGCCGGCACAACCGGGGAAGTTCCCTTAATCTCAACTTCCTTACGCTGTTTCTGTCCCATTTCGAACCCTTCGTTCGATTTTCCGAACTCCTGTGTCTTAATCGTAACGCTTTAATGCGCTTCTCAGTATTTTTAAAGCATTTATGACGTAGAGTATTCAGGCTATCAGGTCTCTATATGATTTACATCTTTTAGTCCGCGATGTTCTATATACTCTAAACGGAGTATTTATTATGGATGGTTTGACAGGCTTTTCGAAAATAACGCACGCATTAAGTTGTTTTTGTAAAATTAGCTTTATTTTTTTAAATTAAATACCGTATATTTTTAAAAATATGTGAATATTTCGTTTTTTACCCGTCTTATTCCCACAATCGCAGATGAGTGTCAGATAAATCTCTGAGCCCCCGACACCACCCCATCAACCGGTACAGTAGAGCCATGCCCACCCACAAATCCCACCACGCCACAGCAAAGACCCACAACGCCCCGGCGCGGAACACCTCCGCACAGAGCACCTCCACACAGCGCACGAAGCCCGCCCGCCGCACACACCGCCACCTACTGACCCCTCCGCTGGCGCAGAAGAACGGCATCGATCCCATCCAGCTTGTACTCCCCCAGCCCGAAGAACTACCGGAGGAGCTCGCCCCCGGCGGACGCGCCCCCGCCACGATTGCCGACTACCTCATCGCGCGCTTCTACCCAAACGACCCGCAAATCATTCACGCCCGCTTCAAAACCGGTGAGGTGCGCCTGGACGACGGCACAGTGCTCACCGCCTCCAGCCCCTACGCACCCGGCGAGCGCATCTGGTACTTCCGCGAACTCGCCGATGAGCCGGAACTACCCTCCGACCTGCCGGTGCTCTTCGAAGACGAGCACGTGCTGGCCATCGACAAGCCCCACTTTCTGCCGACCACCCCGCGCGGAGCGTATATCGCGCAGACCGCACTGACCAAGCTACGCGTGCGCGAGGGCAACCCGCTGCTGATTCCGATTCACCGACTTGACCGGCCCACCGCAGGGGTGCTGCTTTTTGCTAAGACTGTGGAGGCACGCCGCCCCTTCCAGATGATGTTTCAGCACCGCCAGGTCTCAAAGACCTACCGCGCTGTGGCGCCGGTACCCGCCGATGCTGCCGCCGCCGAGCAGGCGTTGAGCACGGAGGGGCTGCTGGTGCGCTCGCACATCCAGAAGGTTCGCGACGTGCTGCAGGTGCAGCAGCTTTCTGAGGCAGAGTGCGCGGCACAGGGCGTGGAGCCGAATACCCTCACCACCGCACGCATCCTGGAAACCTTCACTCCTAGCCCAGCCGAGGCCGAAGCTTGGAGCGCCGAGCCAGGCCGCCCGTGGGGCCTCTACGAGCTTGCCCCGCACACCGGTAAGACCCATCAGCTGCGCGCGCACCTGAACCTGCTGGGCGCCCCGATTCTTGGGGACGTACTCTACCCGCGTGTGCTCCCCGACGGGCCCGACCGCTCCGAGCACCCGCTACAACTGCTGGCCTACACTTTGAGCTTCGAACATCCCATCACCGGTGAGCCCATCAGCCTGCACAGCGGCCGCACATTAAGTGCATGGGAAAGCAAGAACAACGCAGTGCGGGAGGCAAGCTGAACCCCCGGAGGGACCGGAAATGACCCGGTACCAAAAAATGCGATAATGCAAAAGTAAGACTTCACCGCACACATATAGAGGGCACCGTGAATTCCCAGCCGTCTTCCCACACCGCGCACTCCCCGGCATCCGTGAGTGAGTACGCGGAACGCACCTCCTCCCACGCCGAGGCCGCAGCCGTCAGTGTCACCGACACTTTTGTGCACCGCATCCTTGGCGTACCCGGAGCACTCATCGGATCCATTCAGGTGCCCGACCCGCGCCCGCTGAGCCAGCGCCTCAACACGTGGCATTACTGGTGGCAGGCCCACCTGCTCGAGTGCATCATCGATGCTGGCCAGCGCCACCTGCGCGAGGGCCGCATCACCGAGGCTCAGGAACAGCTACACCGCGCCCGCTCGCTGTTGCGCGGCATCAACGTGCGCAACCTCGGCCGCTACGCCAACGACTACTTTGACGACATGGCCTGGCTGACCCTGGCGGTGGGCCGCATGAACTCCTTCTCGATTGAGCTGACCGGCGCGAACGACGTGGCCGCGCAGGACGCCGGGGCCGCCCTCTTCGAGCAGCTCGCCAAAGGCTTCGCGCCCGGCGGAGGCATGAGCTGGCGCAAGTCCAAGCGCGACTTCGTGAATGCTGCGGCCACTGCGCCGGCAGCTATCGCATATGCCCGTGCGGGTGACCCGCATACCGCCGCCGCCCTCATGGACTGGATGAACGCAACCCTCTGGGATGCAGAACGTTCGCTCTATATTGATGGTGTGAACGTTCGCGGTGAGGAAGGCGAAGAGCACGAGTACGAACGTGGCGAGTACACCTACAACCAGGGCACCGCACTGGGTGCTCTGCTGACCCTGGCCGCATCCGGCGTACCCTGCGAGGTGGATCCCATCGAGCAGGCCGAACGCCTGATCGTGGGCATCGTGAAGCACATGACCGAGGAAGTCGAATTCGTCTCCGGGGCGCGCCGCCGCATCCTCATCTCACACGGCGACGGCGACGGCGGCCTCTTCACCGGCGTCCTGGTACGCTACCTGGGCATGGCGGCCTCCTCGCCCCTGCTGAGTGACGAGGCCCGCGCCCTGGCCTCCAGCCTCATCTACTCGACCGCCCGCGCCCTGTGGGAGGGCCGCCGCGAATTCGACCCAAATCTGCCGATGAACGAGTTGGGTATCGACCCCAACGAGATTCGCGGTAAGGCACTCGTGCAGTTCTCCCCGCGCTTCACGCAGGCCACGAGCGAGGCGCTCAAGCCCGGCGCACCCGTGGAGCTTTCCACGCAGCTACAGGCCTGGACCATTCTTGAAGCCGCAGCACGTCTGGCGCACACTCGTGATATTGCCTCGCATCGCGGCTACTAGAAGCCGGGCGGCATGTTAGGGGTGGGTTCATTGCAGGCCCACCCCTCACGCTGTAGGGTGAGGGTATGTTAGCACCAGAATCACAACAGGTAACCGCCAGCCCGAACTCCAACACCATCTTCATGGTGTGGAAGTTCAAGGAAGAGGCTTCCCACGACACTGTCGTCGAGGCTTTCCAGAATATCTGCGTACTCGTCGTCAACCTCAACCACACCGCCGCCAACCGTTACTCGCCCGAGAACGCAAACGTTGTTCTGGGCATCAGCCACAGCGCATGGCTGACCCTGGACCTGCCTAAGCCCCTGCCGCAGGAGCTCGTGGAGTTCCAGGAGATTAAGGGTTCCAAGCACACCGCGGTCTCCACCCCCGGTGATTTGCACTTCCATATCCGCGCGACCCAGCCGTCTGTCGCCTACGATATGGCCTCCGCTATTACCGCGGCGCTGCGCGATGTAGCCGAGGTACTCGAAGAGGTGCACGGCTTCCGCTACTGGGATGGCCGCGCCATCATCGGCTTCGTGGATGGCACCGAGAACCCCCAGACCCCCGCGGCCCGTGAGTACTTCGGCCTCATCGGTGACGATGACCCCGCGTACAAGGGCGGCAGCTACCAGTTCGTGCAGAAGTACATTCACGATATGACCGCGTGGAATAACCTGCCCGTCTCTGAGCAGGAGAAGGTCATCGGCCGCTCCAAGCAGGACGACATTGAGATGGGCGAAGATGAGAAGCCGGCCAACTCGCACTCCGCCATCGCCAATATCGGTGACGACTTCAAGGTTATTCGCGACAACATGCCCTTCGGCACCGTGGGTAACAACGAGCTGGGCACCTACTTCATCTGCTACGCCAGCACCTTCTCGACCGTTCAGAAGATGCTCATGAACATGTTCACCGGAGTGGACGGCGCCAACTACGACCGCCTGCTGGACTTCAGCACCCCGGTGACCGGCACCCTCTTCTTCGTGCCGACCATGGATATGCTCGGCGACTTCGCCGGCTAATCCGGCTCCACGCCCCCGCAACCCCGCCTCCCGCGTTGGAGGCGGGGTTTTCCGGTACCCTAAGTATGAACTCAGACGGACAGCGCACTCAGATCGAGAGAAGAATGAGCGTTCTAGATAACTCTTTCCCCACCGAAGACTTCGGCTTCACCATCACCAGCCGCCTGGCGGACACCGCCTCCCCCAGCGCTGAACGTGTAGAAGCCAACGGCGGGCAGTTCCGAGGACGCACCGGCGTCATCAACACCCCGCACGGTCAGATTCAGACCCCCGCCTTCACCCCCGTGGGCACCAAGGCAACCGTCAAGGCGGTCCTGCCCGAATCCATGAGGGAGCTCGGCGCTCAGGCTCTGCTCTCCAACGCCTACCACCTGTACCTGCAGCCCGGCCCCGAAATCCTGGACGCGGCAGGCGGCCTGGGTGCCTTCATGAACTGGGACGGCCCCACCTTCACCGACTCCGGCGGCTTCCAGGTCATGAGCCTGGGTTCCGGCTTTAAGAAGGTTATCGACATGGGTACCGTCGCGGACGCTAAGGGTGCCGACGGCCGCCCCCTCGGCGACGATGACGTGGCGAAGGGTAAGGAACGCCTCGCCCACATTGACGACGACGGTGTGAACTTCAAATCCCATATTGACGGTTCGATTCACCGCTTCACCCCCGAGGTGTCCATGCAGGTGCAACACCAGATTGGTGCCGACGTCATGTTCGCCTTCGACGAGCTGACCACCCTGTACAACTCCCGCGGCTACCAGGAGGAGGCGCTCGAACGCACCCGCCTGTGGGCGCTGCGTTGCATTGCTGAGCACCAGCGCCTGACCACTGAGCGCGTGGGTAAACCCTACCAGGCGCTGTTCGGCGTGATTCAAGGCGCCCAGTACGAGGATCTGCGCCGCAAGGCGTGCCAGGATCTCGGCGCCATGCCCTTCGACGGCTTCGGCATCGGTGGTGCGCTTGAGAAGGAAAACCTCGGCACCATCGTGCGCTGGTGCGCCGAGGAGCTGCCCGAGTCCAAGCCCCGCCACCTGCTCGGCATCTCTGAACCCGACGACATCTTCGTCGGCATCGAGAACGGTGTGGACACCTTCGACTGCGTCTCCCCCACCCGCGTGGCACGCAATGCAGCCGTTTACTCCCCCACCGGCCGTTTCAACGTCACCAATGCGCGCTTCAAGGCGGACTTCTCACCCATCTACGAGGGCTGCGACTGCTACACCTGCACCCACTACACCCGCGCCTACCTGCGTCATCTCTTCAAGGCCGACGAGCGCCTGGCGGCGACCCTCGCCTCCATCCACAATGAGCGCTTCATCGTGCGCATGGTGGACGACGCCCGCGAGGCCATTAAGGACGGCACCTACTTCGAGTACCGCGACGAGTTCCTCAGCAACTACTACTCCGGCAAGAAACCCTAAACCTGTCGAAACCCGCCGACCGCACAGCCCACGACCCCATTAGGAGAAACCCATGAGCATCACCCACGTCCCCGACGAGGAGCTCCTCGTCTTCGACCACGAGATTGCCGCGCCCGTCGAAGACGTCTTCGGCGCCTACATGGACCCCGAACTGCTGGCCCGCTGGTACGGTCCGGCCGGCTGGCACGTGCGCCCCACCGATGTGGTGCTTGAACCCATGGTGGGCGGCATGCAGCGCCTGTCGATGATCAACGAAGTGGACCCCTCCGTGTCTTGCATCCTGCAGAGTCGCTTCCTGGCCATCGAGCCCTTCAAGGAGATTGAGTACGCCGAACAGCTGCCCGACCACCTGGGCAACCCCGGCAGCGTGCTGGTCTACCAGCGTCACCGTTTCTTCCCCGAGACGGTGATTACCGCCGATGGCGTGGGGTCCGGAACCCGTATCGTCGTGGAAATCGGCCCCATGCCCGCCTCGGTCCACGAGGAGGTGCGCACCACCTGGCGTTCAACCTTCGCCCGCCTGGATGACGTACTGGCCGCCCGCGCCCGCGGCGAGAGCTAAGCTCCACCGCACGGACTTCTTGAAGCAGCATCGATACAGCAAAGCGCTGCGCTGACGATTGAATCGTCAGCGCAGCGCTTTGCTGTATAGGGCTACTTCTCGGGCCGCAGGGGTCTTGAGAGATTAGCTAATTGGCCAACTTCGCGGTGATAACGGTGCTACCGCCATCCATAGATACGCACTCGGGGGTCGCGCGGTCCACGCCGTCGCCAGGCTTCCAGTAGCAGCGTGCCGACATGACATCGCGCTCACCATTGGCTTTGTTGGTTACCTCGGCGGGATTCTGCACCACAAACTGGCGGATCAGCTCCTTGGCGAAGAGGCAATCCACCGCGCCCGAAGCCACCTGAATCGTGGCATCGTGCTTCAGGTATCCGGTGGCCTCCAGGGTACCGCAGGTACCTCCCGCGGACTTCACATTGGAGGATGAAAGCGAGGCGGTGCTCGAGGGAGCTGAGGAGGCCCGAGCTGTCGAAGCCTGAGCCTGCCCGCCGGTCTGCGCGCTCACGGTAGCCGTAGCACTTGCGGTCGTGATGGTGCCGGGGGTGACGGTTGCCTCTGCGGTAGCAGCCTGCACCGTTCCGGGGGTCGGGGTGGCTTCCGTGACGGTCACGGTGCGGGTGGGGCTGGGGGTGGGGGTTGCCGTCGCGCTCGTTGCGCTATGGCTGGGGGTCGCGGTGGCGCTCGGCGAGGCCGAGGTTCCGCCTCCGCCGGAGCAGCCCGCGAGGGCGAGCAACAGCGTCGCGCCAAGGGCTGCGGGAGCGTAGCGTTTCATCCGGCGGTGCGGGTGAAGAATCTGTGCCGGTTGCATGGTGACCTTTCTGCGTCTTTGGTTCCGGGTTCCTTAACCATTCTAAAACGCCGCCTATGCGGGGGCTATGCCTCACTTCAACAAGCTATGTACGAGCGGTGGGAGGGGCTCCCCGCCATTCGCGAGGAGCCCCTCCTGAGCTTATCCACAGGTAGCCCCTGCGGTTGTGAGTACGGCTAGTCCTCTCTTCCGCCATCAGCCGGAATGCGCCGGGCTGTTCCTTACTTCTTCGGCAGGAAGGAGCTTAGCAGCTCTCGTTGCTCGGGGCTGAGTCGAGTCAGGCGTCCAGCGATGGAGTCCCAGAAGGCCAGCACGGTGAAGGCGCGCACGCACTCGCGGCTGTCCACCGGGGAGAGAATCGAATAGCCGATACGCACGGACGCGGCACTCACCTTTTCCACGCGTGCACGCACGGGCACGGGCTCACCGGTATAAGGCAGCTGCGCGAGGTAGCGAATGCCGTGCTCAGCAATGAGGGCCTGAACGCCCTCGGGCACCAGGTCGAAGAGCGGGATGGGCGGGTTGGGTGCCACGGTCGGCTTCTCACCGGAAGACGGCGGCGGGCCGAAGAGGGCCACACGGGCCTCCTCCATGATTGAGAGCATTGCAACGTTGTTGACGTGTCCGTAGGCATCCATATCGCCCCAGCGGGCGGGGACGTACACGGTCAGCTCGTCGGTTGCGGCCTCGGCCGTCGTGTTGGAGGCGACAGTCGTGGAGGTGGTTTTCTGGGGGTTTTCGTGGCTTTGCATGACTTTAACTCTACTCCTTTCAGAGATACCCCGGAAAATTCACACACAAACACATATTTGCACTAAAATTTATGCTCTTCCGGAGTGTACCCATCACAAATATTGGGCCGAATTAAAATGATGAGGCCCGAAAGCTACGATGCTTTCAGGCCTCATCCAACACACAGACATTTGAACGCATACAAGATCATACGGTTCGCTACTTATCATAGACCTCTTTCGAGGGCCTGCGTTATTTTTACGGTTATATTACGGCAGAAGCCTTAATCTTCCGTATTTTTCGTTTATTGACGTTCGCGCCACAAGAGCGTCACGGAAGGGTTAGCGCCCCAGCTTTGCCGCGGTCTCGAGGGCGTGGTCGGCATCGTGCTGCGCTACATCGTAGCCCTCTGTCGCCCGTTGTGCCTCCGCAAACGTCTGATCGTCAATCGTGTGGCTATGACGGATACGAGCGAAGTACAGCACGCTCAGCACCACAAAGTAACCCACGCCCACCACGGAGGGAATCGCGGAGCCACGCACCCTAAAGAGCGCCACCCACACCGCGAAAAGCAACACGATACCCACGCCGGCGGTGAAGCGTCCACCCCACAGGCGGAACCCGTGCGCGGCGGGCTCAACGCGCTTGTACACAATGTAGGCGAAAAGAATCAGAACCCACACGGTCAGCGCGCACACCATAATCACAAAAATCATGGAGAGGAACGCCTCCTTGGGGCTGTACAGCGCCAGCAGAATAGCAATCACCATGCCGCTGGTTGACAGCCACACGGCACGCGCAGGCACACCCGCACGGTTCACCCCGGCCAGCGGTCGAGGAGCCATACCGTCAACCGCCAGGGAGTGCAGCAGACGCGCACCGGCATACAGGTTCGCGTTCGCACTCGACAGGGCCGCAATCAGCACCACAAAGTTCACGAAGTGAGCCACACCGTGCACGCCCAGCTGCTCAAAAACCAGCACGAAAGGAGAGGCCTCAACCGCATCGCCCAGGCTCGAGGCCGAACGCCACGGAATCACGGCCACCACAATCAACACGGCCAGCACGTAGAAGGTCGCCAGGCGAATCATCATCGCCTTCGCGGAAGAACGCACCGAGCGGGAGGGGTCCTTCGCCTCCGCGGCCGAAATGGAAATCATCTCGATACCGCCGAAGGAGAACATCACCACGGCCAGCGACAGCCACACCGACTCCGGGCCGTTCGGCATGAAACCGCCGTCATTGAAGAGGTTTGCGGTACCCACCGCGGCGTGGCCGGGCAGACCAAAGAAAATCAGGCACAGGCCCACCAGCAGGAAGGCCACAATCGAAATCACCTTAATCGACGAGAGGAAAAACTCCAGCATGCCGAAGGACTTCACGCTCGTCAGATTCAGCACAATCAGCGCCACACCAAACACCGCGATACCCACCCACAGAGGCAGCTGCGGCCACCAATAACTCAGGTAGGTCGCCACCGACACCAGCTCCACACCGGCAATCAGCACCGTCGCCGTCCAGTAGGCGATGCGCGTCAAGAATCCCGCGAAGGGCCCCAGGTAACGGGTTGCAATCGTGCCGAAGCCGCCGCGCACCGGGTAGCGAATCGCCATTTCACCGGTCGCCGCACCAATCACCGAAGCGAGCGCCGAACCGATAGCGTAGGTCAGAATAACCGCGGGGCCGGCCATGGCAATCGCGGTGCCCGACCCCAGAAAAAGGCCGGTGCCGAGAGCCGAACCCATCACAATCATGGTCATCTGCCCGTGGGACAGGGAACGCTTCAGGGTTCGAGACTCGGTGGTTCCCGCGGCGACGGGGCCGCGGGTGCTGTCATTGTGGGACACGGCTGTGCCTTCCTTCAATACGCCCGAAGGCGTGATGTGTGCTGTGCGCTCGCGCTACAGAAACCGCGAAGTCAAAACCACGGGTCGAAACCGCGGGTCGCGGGCGCGAATAATTCCATTGTACGGGTGCCAATTGGTGCATCCGGCGGCAGAAGTGGGAGCTACCGGATACGACGGGGCGCCGCGGCTCTTACCCGCGACGCCCCATCCTATAACTTCAACCTGAGGCTAAGACTCGGCGGATCGAGCCTGCAGCTCCTCAGCCTCGTGCATAGCATCCAGGTCGGGACGCTTGAATCCACCCAGGCGACGCGAAGCGACCACGTAACCGGCAGAAATCAGCACGAAGAAGACCACGCCCACCATGATGGACTCCTGAACACCCGAGCCGTCCAGCATGAACAGCGCCACCAGGGTGCCCACCACGCCCACCAGAGCCAAACCCGCCGTCAGGCGGCCACCCAGCACCGTGAAGGAGGAGGCATTCCCCTGGTCCTTCTTGTAGGCCTGGTAGGTCAGCAGAATCATAATCCACACAATCAGTATGCACAGGGTCACCAGAGCCATCAGCAGGGCAAAGATGTTACCAATCTTGGCCACAGCCATCACGGTTGCCACGACAACACCGGTGAAGGAAATCAGCAGGGCCGCCATCGGCACGCCGCGGGAGGTCGTGCGGGCCGCAACCGAGGGGGCCATCTTATCGGCGCCCAGGGCGTGCATCAGGCGGGTTGCCGCATACAGCGAGGCGTTTGCGCCCGAAAGTGCCGCCACCAGCACCACGAAGTTCATGATGTCGGCGGCGAAGGGAATACCCATCTCGGAGAAGACCAGCACGAAAGGGGACTCGGTCAGGTCAGAGTTCTGCGCCGCCGTCTGCCACGGCACCAAGCACAGAATAATCGCCATTGACACCACGTAGAAGGTGGACAGACGCCAAATCATCGCCTTCACGCTGGAGGCCACCGAGCGGGCGGGGTCCTTCGCCTCCGCAGCGGAAAGCGAAATCATCTCGACACCGCCGAAGGAGAACATGACCACGGCCATCGAAATCCAAATCGACATGGGGCCGTTCGGCAGGAAACCGCCCTCACTAACGAGGTTCTGCACGCCCGCGGCGCCGTGATTCGGCAGACCCACAAACACCAGCAGCAGACCAATCACCATGAACACAATGACCGCGGACACCTTAATCGAGGAGAGCAAGAACTCCAACGCACCGAAAGACTTCACGCTCACCAGGTTCAGTACCAGGATCAGCACGCCGAAGAACGTCACCGAAGCCCACAGAGGAACCTGCGGGAACCAGAACGCCACGTAATGGCCCACGGCCACCAGCTCGGCACCAGCCAGAGGCACGGTGCACGCCCAATAAGCCCAACGGGTGATGTAGCCGCTAAACGGGTTCAGGTAGCGGCTCGCAATCGTTCCGAAACCGCCCTGAACCGGGTGACGCACGGACATCTCACCCGCGCAGGCGGCAATAATCGCCGCAATCATCGAACCGATTGCATAGGAAATAATCGCGCCCGGGCCCGCAATCTTAATCGCCGAGGACGAGCCCAGGAACAGGCCCGTACCCAGCGCCAGGCCCATCGCAATCATGGTCAGCTGACCGTGGGACAGGGAACGACTCAGAGAATCGCCCTTCGACTGCTCAGAGGTATTCTCCCGCAGTGTAGACATAACATGTCGCTTTCGTTAGGAATGCTGTGTATTGAAAATGAAGTGTGAATAGGGGAAGGCCGCCCGAATAAACAATCGAGCGGCCCCGCGCATCAGCGTCCAGTGTTGGGCTAGGCCACGTGCTCCAGCTCGTGACGCTTAAACCAACCAATCACCGGGTAGCTAATAGGCATGAGGATTACCTCAACCAGGCACTTGTAGACGTAGCCGACCAGCACGTAGTTCAGGAAAGCCTCAATGGTATCGATGCCAAGCACCGGAGCCGCAATCGAACAGAAGATGACGGTGTCAATCAACTCACCAGCCAGGGTGGAAAGAATCATGCGCAGCCACAGGAAGCGGCCCTTGGTGGCCTTCTTCATGGACACCATAATCCAGGCGTTCAGGGTCTGGCCGCACAGATAACCAAGCAAAGAACCGGCGTAAATCTGCCACACAGGGCCCAGAACAGACTCAAAGGCCTTCTGGTTCTCATAGAACTCCGCGGCCGGCAGATACATGATGACCAGGAAGCACACGGCAGCAAAAGCGGCAGCCACAAAGGAAGCCACGATAGCGCGGCGAGCACGCTTAAAGCCATACACCTCGGAGAGCAGGTCACCAATCACGTAGGCCAGAGGGAAGAGGAAGAAACCACCGTCAGTCACGATAGTGTTACCAATGACGGGCAGCTCGAAGGGCAACGGGCCAAACGCCACGCCCTTAGTCGCGCCAATATTCGAAATAATCAGGATGACGCAGGATGCAGCCAACAACAGATCAAAATAGCCGCGACGACCGGCCCACGGCACCTTCACGGTGCTCGTCTGAGCCTTCGACTCGCTAACGGGTTTAGCCATAACTCTCCCCAGGTTCTTTCTCATGCATTGTGTTTCTAGTGGTGGTTGTGTGGTGGGCGGACCACCATAAACTTCAAATGCGGCACGTGGACCGCATTCGTTGGGCACGTCTGCCACCCGAGCCTTTCTAATAGTACCCATATACCGTGCGGCGGGCAGGTTGGGGGCCGCCAGCTCTAGAGTTCGGACGCCCGGCCGCATCGGCATCGTGCTGTCTCGAGGCGTTTCGGCGGGCGGCGAGAACTGGTATCCGACACCGCGGCTCTGCCTACAATGGAACCATGAAGAGGCTGAGCCACCGTCTGCGTCGTCCGTTGATTCACCGCAACCAGCGGCGGCTTAGCGCACACATTCCACGGTTGCATCCGCTGCTCCCCCGCGCGGCGCGGCTGGTTCGGGCGGTTGCCACGGTATTCGAGCCGCTCGTACTCGCCTCCTCGGAGGTTGTGGGTTATCGTCCTTTCTCTTACCGCGGGCGCACCATCTATTACCGCGTGGATAATCTCAACCTGCTCAGCGATTCCTCCGCCGACCGGGCCCCCGGGCTGCTCCTCTATTTCGACGGTGACCACATCTCACGCGCCGGAAGCCGTCTGCTCCGCCGTCATTCTCCCCTGCGGGCCGAGTTAGCGCGCGTAGCTGAAGATTTCAATATGCTCAGCGTGCCTATTCTGGCCCCCGGAAGCCTCAGTGACGGAACCGGCCTTTTCTCTTCTTTACTCACCATTAATTGGTGGGTGCGCGCGCGTTCGCACGGCCGGACGGTTCGGGCCCTCATCAAGGAGCTTTCGCTGGCCTACGGTCTGGACATGAGCCGCGTCTGGTTTGCCGGTTATTCCGGCGGCGCCGAGTTCCTCAGCTACGAGTTGCTCACCCGCGAACTCGGGGAGGTAACCGGTGCGGGTGCGTCCCTCATTGCTGGAGGCGGGGTTGACGGCATCCCGGCCAAGGTGCGGCAGCGTGCCCTGGAGAACCCCACCTCGCATCGCGGCTTCCTGATGAGCTGGCATGTGGGGCTACGGGATGGGCGTTCGCCCTCCGGCATGCGGTTGCGTGCGCGGAGGCTCGCCCGGCGGAAGGCTCCGCGCGGCGGGTCCGTCTGGTCCGCGCAGGTTGCGGCGCAGGAGGGTATCGCTTTCTATGAGGCGCTCGGCGCGCGCACGGCTCTGCAAGTCATTCCGGGGCGCGGGCACACGGGCTATCCTATTCCCGCGCTGGTGGCCGCGGACCTTTCCGCGGCGAAGCGTTTGGGGTATCTCTGAGCGAGATCTCTACCTGCCTTTGGTCCGCGTAGTGCGGGGTATCCGGGCTGTTCGAGGGGTTTTGCCGCATCCCCTGCGTAAAATTCGCATGAATTACGCAAATTTCTTGGTGACACATTCGACATATTCGTCATTTGATGACATTCTGCGGTAAGGTGTCACTATGCCACGTATTTCTGCAGCCACCAACGCCGCCCAGCGCGAGAACACCAAGCGCGCCATCCTCAACTCTTTCGGCGAGATTCTCTACACCCGAGGCCTGTCCGGCCTGACCATGACCGACGTCGCTAAGAACGCGGGCATCGGCCGCACCGCCGTGTACAACTACTTCGCCGACATGGGTGAGCTACTGGTCGCCTACGCCCTGGACGAGACCGAACGCTTCCTCAAGGAGCTACGCGAAGGCCTGGAGGGTATTGAGAACCCCATCGACCAGCTGGCCGTGTACATTCGCCTGCAGATTAACGACCTGGCGCGCCGCCACCTGCCCCCGGGCCCGGCCATGCGCTCCATGCTTTCCCCCGAGTCGTATGCGAAGCTCGGCAAGCACGTGCAGGAGCTGCAGATGGTTCTGGCGAATATCCTCTCGGCAGCCATCGCCGAGAAGTACATTCCGCAGAACGATATCCGCGAACTGGCAATGCTGGTGCACGGCTCGCTGTCTTCGAGCGCGGGACGCACCGAGGATGCACCGGACGAACAGGCCCGAGAGCGCCAGATTCTTAACACGATTCGCTTCATTCAGATGGGCCTGGGTGCCCGCTTCAACGCCGAGGGCAACCCGATACGTCTGGATTCTGAGGAGCTCGTGCCTCAGCTGACCCCCGTACAGAACGAATCCGACCGGGTGGGTGCCGCGTAGGCTTCCTGCCACCGTGGTGGCGTGTTCGGCGGCGCTCCGCCGGGCAGATATACGTTGAAACTTTAAAATGCAGGTGCCGAGCCGTTCTAAGAGCGGCTCGGCACCTGCATTTTTACGATTTTGTGCGCAATCGCGCGGACTGGGCGCGGAAAGCCGCCCGGTGTCGCCTAGTTGCGAGCCCCGGGTAGCAGGGCCGGGGAGATGGAGTCCAGGTCGAGCACCCGCGCGTACATGACGGCGCGGCGGTGCAGGGCGTTGCGGAGCGCGCGGTGCACGCCGTCCTCCAGGTAGAGTTCGCCGCCCCACTTGACCACGTGCGGGAAGAGGTCACCGTAGAAGGTGGAGTCCTCGGCCAGGAGCGTTTCAAGGTTGAGGGTCTTCTGGGTGGTGATGAGGGTGTCGAGGCGTACCTGCTGCGGCGCGATACTGCCCCAGTCGGCGTGGGTCATGCCGTGCTGGGGGTAGGGGCGGCTGTCGCCTACTTTTTTGAAGATCATGGTGGTGCTTTCTGCAGGTATGTGAACGCCCGACGGCGCGGACCTGTTGGGATTCTGAGGAAATAGTAGCAAGGGCGCAAAAAATCCCCGGCCTTAGAATCTAAGACCGGGGATCGGTGGCGGAGGATGGGGGATTTGAACCCCCGAGGGCTGTTAACCCAACACGCGTTCCAGGCGTGCGCCATAGGCCGCTAGGCGAATCCTCCAGCTACGTTCCCTGCGCATTGCGTAGGCAACGAATAAGACTTTACTACAGATTGATGATGCCACGCAAGCCTAGCGGGGAAAAAGTAATAGAAAGCACACTATAGTTGGGTTTGGCGGGTGCATGCTCGCAGGAGAAAGACCTATTTTGGGGTATAGAAAAACCTCCTACGCAACCGCTGAAACCAAGGATTCCGAGCGTGCGAACTGAGGCGCAGGATTCCGAGCGCGCGAGGCAATAAATCATGCGCCGAAGCCGCCGAGCCCTAACGAGGCAGAATCCTGGGTTGAAGCCGTCGAACGACAGTGAGACGGACATGACGGGTGCAAGCTACCCAGGTACCTGTTTTTGGGTAAAAAGGACCTCCTACGCACCCGTCATAGCTCGAATACCCTTGCTACCTTCCGGTCCTGGGGGAGTTTTCCAAGATAACGCCACGTAAGAGGCAAGAACCAGTGTACCGGATTTTTGGCGCGTTGGGAACTTGGGGTGAGCGTGCGGGGGTTGCAGCCCGGCGCATGCTCGCGGCACACCGTCGCGCGCCCTTGAGCAGGACCTGCGCAAACACTACGCCCACGCCTCCGGAGAGGTTCGCCAAACGGTGACGGCGGGCCGCTCGGGCGCGGGGTAAAGCGTCTAAAATGGTAGCGATTGTCCTATCCGCATCCCCGAGCTTAAGAGGTTGCCGTGAGCACTGCCCTTTATCGTCGTTACCGTCCTGAGACCTTCGCCGAGGTCATCGGGCAGGAGCAGGTTACTGTGCCCCTCATGACGGCTCTGGAGAAGAACCGCGTCAACCACGCCTACCTTTTCTCCGGACCGCGCGGCTGCGGTAAGACCACCTCGGCCCGTATTCTGGCGCGATGCCTGAACTGCGCGCAGGGCCCGACCCCCACCCCGTGTGGCGTATGCGATTCGTGCCGTGAGCTTTCGCGTGACGGCGGCGGCTCCCTCGACGTGATTGAGATGGATGCGGCGAGCCACGGCGGCGTGGATCACGCCCGTGACCTGCGCGAGCGCGCGACCCTGGCGCCGGTGCGTGACCGCTACAAGATCTTCATTATTGACGAGGCCCACATGGTCACCCGCGAGGGCTTTAACGCCCTGCTGAAGATTGTGGAGGAGCCGCCGGAGCACGTGAAGTTCATCTTCGCGACGACCGAGCCGAATAAGGTGCTGGGCACGATTCGTTCGCGTACCCACCACTACCCGTTCCGTCTGGTGCCGCCGGAGGTTCTTTTGCCGTACCTGCAGAGCCTGTGCGATCAGGAGCAGGTGGCGGTGGAGCCGGGCGTGTTGCAGCTGGTGATTCGTGCCGGCGGCGGCTCGGTGCGTGATTCGCTGTCGATTCTTGATCAGCTGATGGCTGGTGCGTCCTCCGAGAAGGGCATTGAGTACGACCTCGCGGTAGCCCTGCTGGGTTATACCCATGCGCAGCTTCTGGATGAGGTTGTGGAGGCGCTGGGCGCCAAGGAGGCGTCCACGCTGTTTGGCGCGGTGTCTCGCGTGGTGGCGACCGGTCAGGATCCTCGCCGTTTTGTGGAGGATCTGCTGGAGCGTCTGCGCGATTTGATTGTGGTGAAGGCCGTTCCGCAATCGGCCGCGCAGATTCTGCAGGGTGTTCCGCAGGATCAGCTGGACCGCCTGGCCGTTCAGGCTCAGGCGCTGAGCGAGCGCGAGCTGACCCTGGCGGCGGGAACCGTGAACGATGCGCTGAACGGCATGACGGGCGCGTCGAACCCGCAGCTTCAGCTGGAGCTGTTGTGCGCCCGTCTGCTTCTGCCGGCGGCTGAGGGCTCGGCGAACGGCGCGGAGATTGCGGCGCTGGCTTCGCGCCTTCAGGTGTTGGAGCGTCGTGTGGCTTCTGGTGCTGCTGGTTCTGCCCCGGCGAGCGTGCAGGTCGGTTCTCAGCCCGGTTCTCAGGCCCCGGCAGGCATGTCGGCTGCGCGTGCGGCGGGCATGGCGGCGGCGGGTCTGACCCCTAAGACCCAGGTGCCTAATACCCAGGTTCCTAACGCTTCTAGCGCGCCTGTTCAGGAGGCGATTGCCCAGCAGACAGGTTCACAGCAGGCTGGCGCGGGTGCGCCCCCGCTGGCTGGTGCGTCGCTTAGCTCTGCGCCCCTGGCACCGGTAGCGCAGGCACCTGCAGCTCAGGAGACCGCATCTCAAGCTCCGGCCACTCAGGCTCCCGCGCCCCTAGCTTCTCCTGCTCAGGCTGGTGCTCCCCTGACGGGCACCGCCCCGGCGGCGGCACCGAACGCCTCGGCTCCTGCTACATCCGCCCCGGTTGCTGCGACCCCTCCCGCCCCTTTGAAGCTTAATCCGAATGATCCGCTGGCGGCGGTTCAGGGCAATTGGCGCGCCATCCTTAACCGAATGAGCGTTCCAGGTTCCGCGGAGCAGCTGGCTCAGGTTTACCCCGCCCGCATGGAGGGCACCGTGCTCTACGTGCGCGCCGATATTGCAACCCTGCGCGCGGTCAAGGGCTACGTCCCCGAGCTGACCGCCCGCGTGAGCGAGTTCCTGCGCGGCCCCGTCACGATTCACGCCGAGGTCGTCAAGCCCGGCGAGCCCCTCAAGCCGGGCGCCCCGACACCCCAGCAGGAGGCTCAGCCCGTCGCACCGGCTCCCCAGCAGCCCGCTGCACCCCTGGCGGAAGGCCCCCGCGGCGGTGAGGATGCGTGGCGTCGCCACGGTCAGCCGGTAAACGATGCCGCGGCTCCGGCGTCCACCAGCGTGGATGCCCCCCTGGGAGCCTGGGACGTGGCGCCCATCCCGCAGGGTGAGGAGACCGCACCCGCGGGCCCCTCCCCCGCAGAGCCTTTCCCCGCACAGGCGCCCCCGGTCCAGCCCGCACCGAGTTCCCTCGCTAGTCCGCTCTCTCAGCCCGGCCCGGATGCGCCGGTCGGCGGCTTTGGCGAGCGCGATTCCTTCGCGGCCTCCGGCAGCGGGGTTCCGCATGAGGCACCCGGTCGTAGTGATGCGCAGGAGCCGCCGTTCGAGGATGAGCCGCCTTACACTGAACCCGTTTACGCCGAACCGCCCGAGGTGGCCGCGCCCTCCGAGGCTCCGACTGAGGAACGGGCAGCGCATCTTGCGCCTGCGGTCCCCCTCGCGCGCCCTACAGTCCCCGAGACGGTAGCTCCCGAAACCCCCGCGGTCGAGCCGGTTGCTCCCGCAGGTCCCCTTGCCGGTGACCCCCTGACCGCGGGTCCCCTAGCGGCAGGACCATTGGCCCCGGCGCCGGCCAATGAGTCGGTTGCCGAGCCCGTGCCTCCCACCGAGCCCGCCTCATCTGAGGTGGTGCCCGCGAAGCCCGTGCACGTCGTGACCGAGGAGGACTACATCTCCGAGGACGACGAGAAGGTTGAAAACAGCACCTTCATCGGCCTGCGAGCCATCGAGAAGATTATCGGCGGCACCGTCATTGACGAGCGCCCCCTCCACCAGGGTTAAATCCCTCGAGGTATGTGGCTCCGGCCCGCCGTGCCGATGAGCCGCCCTATGCGCCCAACGTACCCGCCGGCGCCGAGAATGACAGGAATTTTCGGCGTCGGCGGGCATTTTTCTGCCCGAATCCCCGTTAAGCTATCAGGGAGTTGGGCCACGCTAGTTCCGAACCGGCCCCAACGCGGAGTATCCTGGACACTCACCGCGGACCACGGCAGATTGGAGAAGCATGTACGAGGGTGCAGTACAAAACCTCATTGACGAGCTCGGACGCCTCCCCGGCGTGGGCCCCAAGTCGGCTCAGCGCATCGCTTTTCACATTCTGAACGCTGACGCCGCCGATATGGCGCGCCTGGCCAACGCGATTTCCACGGTGAAGACCAGCGTGAGCTTCTGCGAGGAGTGCGGCAACGTCTCCGAGACGAAGCTGTGCTCAATTTGCCGTGACGAGCGCCGCGACCCGTCGGTGCTGTGCGTGGTCGAGGAGTCCAAGGACGTCGTGGCGATTGAACGCACCCGTTCCTTCACCGGCCGCTACCACGTGCTTGGCGGGGCCATTAACCCGCTGGCAGGCGTGGGCCCGGAGCAGTTGCGCATCCGCGAGCTGGTCTCGCGCCTGGCCGACGAGCGCATCCAGGAGATTATTCTGGCCATGGACCCGAACCTTGAGGGCGAGGCGACCGCCACCTACCTGTCGCGCATGCTCGTGCCGCTGGGTGTGCGCCTGTCGCGCCTGGCGTCGGGTCTGCCGGTGGGCGGCGACCTGGAGTATGCCGACGAAATTACCCTGGGCCGCGCGCTGGAGGGCCGCCGCGTGATTAGCGAGGGCACCGCCGCGGTTCACACCGCCGCCGAGGACTTTAAGCGGGCTAACCGCGAGGAGGAGCAGGAGCGCGAGCAGGCCGCAGTAGTGCGTGCCGAGGAGGCGAAGCAGAGCCGCCGCCGCTGGAGCTCCAGCATGTTCGACGACCTGGATGCCCCGGCCGCCCCCGCAGGTGAGGCCCCCGCGCCCGCTGGCGTGCAGGCCACGGTGGATGAGCAGCTCATCGAGCGGGTCCTGCAGGAGGGTGGGGAGGCCCCGGCCGCCGAAAACGGCGAGGCTGAGGCACCCGAGACCGTACCAGTCGCCAAGGAACCCACCGCGAAGAACGCCACCCCTGAGACATCCGAAAGCCCCGAAGCTCTCGAGGATTCTGCCGCTTCCGAGGGCTCCGCTGCCTCCGAGAGCCCCGAAGAGTCCGAGGAGGCGCACGAGGTGTTCCGTAGCGCCGACTACGAGGAGCGCATCCGCTCGATTCAGAACGCCCCGTTGCGCACCCCGAAGCCGGATGTTCCGCCGCTGCCGGGCGTGACCTATGTGAACCCGTGGACTTAGCTTTCCGGTCCCACCGCGCCCCGCGTAACATTCGGTAATATTCCACGAGTCAATACATACGGCTGGCCAGTTAGCCGCCCGGCCTGAACGCCGTCTACTATAAATGAGGAGCCGGCGTCTGCCGGTAGCACACAAAGTAACTGACCTGGAGATATCTATGAGCCTGATCGTCCAAAAGTTCGGCGGTTCCTCCGTAGCGGATGCGGAGGGCGTCAAGCGCGTTGCCCGCCGCGTCGTGGACACTCAGAAGGCAGGTAACGATGTGGTCGTCGTGGTGTCCGCTATGGGTGACACCACCGATGAGCTGCTCGACCTTGCCGCAGAGGTCACCAGCAATGTCACTCCTTCCCGTGAGCTGGACATGCTGCTGACTGCCGGTGAACGCATTTCGACTGCCATCCTGTCGATGGCTATTAACGACCTGGGCGCTAAGGCCCAGTCTTTCACTGGTTCTCAGGCTGGCATGATTACCGATGGCGTGCACGGTTCTGCACGTCTGGTTGAGGTCAAGCCGGAGCGTATCCGTGAGTCGATTGAGGCTGGCAATATTGCGATTGTGGCCGGTTTCCAGGGTGTTCACCGTCAGAGCGGCGATATTACTACTCTGGGCCGCGGCGGTTCTGATACGACCGCCGTTGCATTGGCTGCCGCTCTGAACGCTGATGTGTGCGAGATTTACTCGGATGTGGACGGCGTGTTCACTGCCGACCCGCGCATCGTACCGACCGCGCATAAGCTGGACACTGTCACCAGTGAGGAGATGCTGGAGATGGCGGCTAATGGTGCGAAGATTCTGCACCTGCGCAGTGTCGAGTATGCTCGCCGTTTTAATTTGAAGCTTCACGTGCGTTCGTCCTTCTCGAACCTTGAAGGCACTATTGTGGTTCCGGAGGACTCCGCGGAACTGACCCCCATCCATTTGAAGGAGATTCCCTTGGAACAGCCCTTGATTTCTGGTGTTGCACATGACCGTAGCCAGGCAAAGATTACTGTTGTTGGTGTTCCGGATGTTCCCGGTTCGGCAGCGAAGGTGTTTGGCTTGCTGAACGAGGCGAAGGTGAATCTGGACATGATTGTTCAGAATGTGCCGACTGACCGCCCCGGCGTGACTGATATTTCCTTCACTTTGGACCAGGCGCAGGGCGACGCCGCTTTGAAGGCGTTGCAGGATGCGAAGGCTGAGCTGGGTTTCCAGGAGGTTATTTACAACGAGTCGGTCGGTAAGCTCTCACTGGTTGGTGCGGGTATGAAGACCAACCCGGGTGTTTCGTTCACTTTCTTTGAGGCTCTGTCGAACGCTGGTGTGAATATTGACATGATTTCGACCTCTGAGATCCGTATTTCGGTGATTACTGATTTGAACAAGCTGGATGAGGCTGTTCGCGCGGTGCACACTGCGTTCGGTCTGGATGCCGAGGGTGAGGCTACTGTTTACGGTGGTACTGGCCGCTAGGGTTTAGCTCGTTTGTGAGCTGCACGCTTCGGTAAGGGGCGGCGCTGGTTTGGCCCGGCGCCGCCCCTCCCTTTTATCGACACACAAGTGAAATAACTGAAACACTTTACAGTTATTTCAGATAGGGGTAGGGTTGTATCAACCGCAATGAGCCTCTCACCGAATGATATTCACCCCACCGGTGTGGCCTCTTCGGACGTTGACTCTGCCGGCAACAGTACCAAGGAGAAGATAATGACCACCACCCTAACCAACCCTCTGGAGGAAGATACCCTCAATCAGGCTCGCGCAGAGGCGCGGGAAATCCTTAAGAACTCTGAAGAAACCACCATTGAGCTGACCGTTTCGGGTCGAGAAAGCCAGCAGCTTGGCGATGCCCTCAACCAGGTCATTCAGCATGTCCTGCATGCCCTGGCTAACGGGCAAAGTATCGATGTTCAGGTTGTCCCTCACGATTTGACGACCACCGTTGCGGCGCAGCGCATCGGTGTTTCCCGCCCGACACTCATGAAGGCTATTCGTGCGGGTGAGTTGCCTGCACATAAGGTGGGTAGCCACTTCCGTATCCGCACCGAGGATGCTGACGCTTTCCGTAAGGGACTTCTCAAGAAGACTGTTACTCAGAAAGAACAAGCTCTCAAAAAGCTCTGGGATCTCGAGGAAGAACACGGTCTTGTTGACGCCCTCGGAGGGCCCGCATGGTAGCGTCCAAATACTCTGTTCTGCTGGATACAAATATTCTGATGTCTAAAACTCTTCGGGATTGGATTTTATTGTTGGCGGTGAAGAGTGAATACGAGTTCTTTACGCCTCACGTCTCCAGTGGAGTTATGGATGAATTTGGCTACCACGTTCGTCGAGCCAATCCAGCAATAAGCGACGCCGTCCTTGAAAACTGGAAGCAACAAATCATCAGCTCCTGCGTCTCATGCATCTCCGGGTTTCCTGTTGAAGCTCCTGTTTCCTTCCCCGATACGGACGATCTTCACGTGCATGCCGCCGCCCAACACGGCGGCATGCACGCATTAGTCACTGATGACCGTAAACTGCTCGATTATGCTTCCACGGAAGAAGCTCAGAATATTCAAAATTATGAGACGCTCAGCGCGGATGATTTTCTGATGCAGCTCACCGAATACGCTCATCCCTCCTTATTTGCGGAGGTCTATCTTTTCCAGGAATCTTATGCTCGCTCTAAGGGATTCACGGAGATTGATATTCCGCGGTCACTTGAACGAGCAGGAGCGGGTCAATTTGCCCGTTATCTTAGGACTGTAGTGATCAATAGCCCACAGTTTGCCGATTTTGAACGTGAGTTTTACGCGCCATCTTCCGGTGGGTAGAATCCACTCCCTACCTTGTCACAGCATCGTTTAGGCTAGAAGAATGACTACTCTTCAGACGACGCTTCGAGTGATGGACGCACGTCAATGGCGTGCCGCCGCGGCCGCCCACGAGGTGCGTGCCGGCCGCTACGCCGACCCGTTTGCGCAGCGTCGCGCCCGCCACGAAGTGCACCCCGTGGAAGACTTCCTCTTCACCTACTACACGCTCAAGCCCGGCCAGTTCAAGCGCTGGCACCCCGGCGCCGGTGTCATTCTGCTGGATGCCCCCGAACGCACCTCCTGGCGTTTCTACCGACCCGCAACCGAGCAGGAGCTGCTGGCTGCCGGTTGCTCCCCCGAGCAGGCGCGTGCCCAGGCGGAGGCGGCCTCCGCCGTCACCGTAGACGTCACCGACTTCTTGGAGCGCCGCGCCACCGCCCTTGCCTTCACCCACGAGATCCTGCGCAATACGGCCGCGAAGAAGGGGTAGTTCGGTTGCTTCGGCATGCACGAGTGGGCGATGGCGTACAAGTCCGTGGAGAACAATATCCGCCACGACTACCTGGAGTTGCGCCTGGGTGCGGAGGGCACGGACCGCGTGGTGGAGAAGCACCGCATCCGCTGCTCGCATTTTGATGCGTTCCGTTTCTTCATGCCGCAGGCTGCACCGATGAATGAGCTGCAGCCGACCCGTGAGACGCAGCGCATCCTGGAGCAGCCGGCGTGTCTGCACGCGAACATGGACGTGTACAAGTGGGCGTACAAGCTGCTGCCGCTGGTTGATTCGACTCTGGTCATGGATTGCTTCGATCTGGCCTGGGATGCGCGTGAGCTGGACATGCGCGCGGCCCCCTACGAGATTCGTGCGTGGGGCTACGAGCCGATTCCCGTGGAGACGGCCGAGGGCAAGGCGGAGTATGTGCGCATTCAGCGTGAACTGTCGGAGCGTTCCATTGAGCTGCGTGAGCGCCTGCTGGAGGTGTGCGCACGCTATCTTCCGCCCCTCGAGGCGTAAAAGACGTGATTCGAGCCTCTTAGGGTATCCACCAACCGGGCGTATACCCCCGTTACGGTCGTTAGTACGGTAAGATGAGATACGGCTCATATAGAACCCACGCACCCAAGGAGTGCCCACACATGGCCCGTATTGTTGTTGATGTTATGCTCAAGCCCGAAATTCTTGACCCGCAGGGTAAGGCTATTTCTCACGAGCTGCCCCGTATCGGTGTTGATTCCTTCGTGGACGTCCGCCAGGGCAAGCGCTTCGAGCTGACCGTCGAGGGTGAGGCTACTGAGGAGCACCTCGCAGCTGCTCGTAAGGCTGCTGAGGAGCTGCTGTCCAACCCCGTGATTGAAGACGTCGTGAACGTTTCGGTTCTGGAGGACTAATACACATGGCAGAATCTCTCGCACCGACTGAAGTCCCCCTGGTTGGTGACTTCTCCACTTCCGCCCCGAACCCCGCTTTCGCTGATGCACGCGTTGGCGTGGTGACTTTCCCCGGCACCCTGGACGACCGTGACGCCGCCCGCGCTATCCGCCTGGCTGGCGGTACCGTGGTCGAGCTGTGGCACGACGACTCCGACCTGAAGAACGTTGACGCCGTGGTGATTCCCGGCGGTTTCTCCTACGGTGACTACCTGCGTGCCGGCGCTATTGCTGCGAAGGCTCCCGTGATGCATTCGGTGATTGATGCCGCTAACGCTTCGGGCACCTCCGGTTCTGCCCCTCTGCCCGTGCTGGGTATCTGCAATGGTTTCCAGATTCTGACTGAGTCTCACCTGCTACCCGGTTCGATGATTAAGAACGATCACCGCAAGTTCATTTGCCGCGACCAGACTCTGCGTATTGAGAACAACACCACCTCCTGGACCAGCAACTATGCTGCCGGCCAGGAGATTGTTGTTCCTCTGAAGAACCAGGACGGCCAGTACGTTGCAGATGCGAAGACCCTGGAGGCGCTGGAGGCTGAGGGCCGCGTGGTGTTCCGCTACGTTGGTTTCAACCCGAACGGTTCCCGTAACGATATTGCCGGTATCACCAACGAGCGCGGTAACGTGGTCGGCCTGATGCCGCACCCGGAGCACGCTGTGGAGCCGGGCTTCGGTCCTTCGTCCTCCGGTTTCGGTTCGGTGTCCCTGCGCGGTGGCGCCGATGGTATCGGCGTGTTCACCTCGGTTCTTTCTAACCTGATTAACGCCCGCTAACGCACGACAAGGATTCTAAGAAGTTATGAGCGAAAAGCAGTTTAACCTCGACACCGTCGAGCATGCGGCAGCTACCCCGGACACCGAACTCCCCTGGGCTGAGCTGGGCCTGAAGGAGAACGAGTTCGAGGAGATTAAGGAGATTCTGGGTCGCCGCCCCACCGCGGCTGAGCTGGCAATGTACTCGGTCATGTGGTCCGAGCACTGCTCCTACAAGTCTTCTAAGGTTCATCTGAAGCAGTTCGGTGCGAAGGTCACCGAAGAGATGAAGAAGGACCTGATGGTCGGTATCGGTGAGAACGCCGGCGTGACCGACATTGGTGACGGCTGGGCTGTTACCTTCAAGATTGAGTCCCACAACCACCCCTCGTATGTGGAGCCCTACCAGGGTGCCGCTACCGGTGTGGGCGGTATTGTGCGTGACATTATTTCGATGGGTGCCCGCCCGATTGCAGTGATGGATCCGCTGCGTTTCGGCGCGATTGACCACCCCGACACCGCTCGCGTGGTTGGCGGCGTGGTGGCCGGTATCGGCGGCTACGGTAACTCCCTGGGCCTGCCGAACATCGGCGGCGAGGTCGAGTTCGATTCCTGCTACCAGGCAAATCCGCTGGTTAACGCGCTGGCTGTGGGCATCATGCGTCACGAGGACATCCGTCTGGCAAACGCATCGGGCGTGGGCAACCAGGTGGTCCTCTTCGGTGCGCGCACCGGTGGCGACGGCATCGGCGGTGCGTCGGTGCTGGCTTCGGAGTCTTTCGATGACACCAAGCCCTCGAAGCGTCCTGCCGTTCAGGTGGGCGACCCCTTCGCCGAGAAGGTTCTGATTGAGTGTTGCCTGGAGCTGTTCAAGGGCTCCGTGGTTGAGGGTATTCAGGACCTGGGTGCTGCGGGTATTTCCTGCGCAACCAGCGAGCTGGCTTCTAACGGTGAGGGCGGCATGCACGTCGACCTGACCAAGGTTCTGTTGCGTGACCCCACCCTGACTCCGGGTGAGATTCTGATGTCTGAGTCTCAGGAGCGCATGATGGCCGTTGTCTCCCCCGAGAACGTGGAGCGCTTCGAGGCCATCATGAACAAGTGGGGCGTGGAGTACTCCTTCCTCGGTGAGGTGACCGACTCCGGCCGCCTGGTCATCGAATGGGACGGCGAGGTCATCGTGGATGTTGATCCCCGCACCGTCGCACACGACGGCCCGACCTACGAGCGCCCCTACGCTCGCCCCGAGTGGCAGGATGACGTGCAGGCTAACCACTTCACCGATTCGGCTGCCGACGATTCCCGCCCGCGCGGTGAGGAGCTTGGCGAGGCAATCAAGGCCTTCATGGCATCCCCGAACATGTGCTCCAAGTCCTGGATTACCAACCAGTACGACCGCTACGTTCAGGGCAACACCGCCCTGTCCATGCCGGACGACGGCGGCGTGGTGCGCGTGGACGAGAACACCAACCTGGGTGTTGCTCTGGCCACCGACGCCTCCGCGCGCTTCACCTACCTGGATCCGTACGAGGGTGCTCGCGCCTCCCTGGCTGAGGCATACCGCAACGTGGCTACCGTTGGTGCACGCCCCGTGGCCGTGTCTGACTGCCTGAACTTCGGTTCCCCCGAGGACCCGGACGTCATGTGGCAGTTCGCCGAGGCTGTTCGCGGCCTGGCCGACGGTTGCATGGAGCTGGGTGTTCCGGTGACCGGCGGTAACGTGTCCCTGTACAACCAGACCGGTGGCAAGGCCATCAACCCGACTCCCGTGGTCGCGATGATGGGCGTGATGGATGACGTCACTCGCCGCACCCCCTCGGGTTGGGCTCCTGAGCATGATGGCCAGGCTATCTACCTGTTGGGCACCACCCGCGATGAGCTGGATGGTTCAGAGTGGGCTCGTTTCAAGGGTCACCTGGGCGGTCTGCCTCCGAAGGTTGATTTGGCTCTGGAACGTCAGCTGGGTGACATGCTGGTGAACATGTCTCGTGACGGCATGATTGATGCCGCTCACGACGTGTCTGCCGGTGGTCTGGCTGCCGCTCTTGTGGAGGCTTGCTTGCGCTTCAACACCGGTGCCCGCATTGGCCTGGGCGAGGTTGCTGAGCGCGACGGTCTGGACCTGTTCACCCTGCTGTTCTCGGAGTCGCTGGGCCGCGTTGTGGTTTCGGTTCCGCGTTCGGAAGAGGTGCGCTTCAAGGATATGTGCACCGCTCGCCAGTTCCCCTTCGCCCGTATCGGTGTGGTGGATGCTGCGTCGAACGCTCTGGACTTCCAGGACGAGGTGTCCATCAACCTGGACGAGCTGCGTGCAGCTCACGAAGGCACCATGGCTGCTCACTTCGGTGAGGTTGCTAAGGGCTAACACCTAAGACGGTTATCGCTTGAGAGGGGCGGATGCTTGCGAAGGCATCTGCCCCTTTTAGTGCGCTTAGGGGTTGGTAGGTTGAGCATAGGGACACTTATGCTTTCCACCTCAAAATATGCCAATATTCGCATGTATTAAATCTCTGTTCTGGAATGACTGTAACTATCAGCTCATTACGGGGCAAAGATTATCTTTATCCCCTTCTGCACGGATACACTGAGAGGTAGTGTCCGCAATGCTGAACTCTATTCAGTTCTGCATTCCACCCATTCGAGAAAGAGACCCCTGCATGGACCCTCAGCAGCCTCACGAGCGGAGAAACGCGAGCGCTGCCGCCGGATACGTTCCCGAGTACTCCGAAGCGGCGCATAGCGACTCCTTTGACATCGCCCAGCACGGCCTCAGCAGTGACGACGTTGCACGCCTGACAGCTGAGGGTAAGGTCAATACCCAGAACACGAAGTCTTCTCGCACGCTGTGGAGCATTATGCGTGCGCACCTTTTCACGGTCTTTAACCTGGTTCTAGGCCTCTGCGGTGCCGTGGTGATTGCCTACCAGCGTTGGGCGGATCTTCTCTTCTTGGGTGCTGTGATTGCCAATATCGTGATTGGTTTTGTGCAGGAGTACAAGGCCAAGCTGGAGCTGGATCGCATCTCCCTGCTGGACCGTTCCCCCGCGACCGCTGTGCGCGACGGCAAGACCGTTGAGGTTCCTATGGAGCAGTTGGTGGAGGGCGACGTGGTGGTCCTCAAGCGCGGCGATCAGGTACCTGCTGATGCCGTGGTGCTTACCTCCGATTCGTTGGAGTTGGACGAATCTCTGCTGACCGGTGAGAACGATCCGATTGCGAAGCACCCGGGCGATATGGTGCTCTCGGCTTCGAGCGTGCTCGGCGGTACCGGTCGCGTGTTGCTCTCGCATGTGGGTGCAAACTCACGAGCCAGCAAGATTTCTGACGAGGCGCGCCAGTTCTCGCGCATCCAGTCTGAGTTACGTGATGCGCTGAACCTGGTGGTCCGCTGGATTACGGTTGGTCTTGCGGTCATTATTCCGGTGGTGCTGTGGGGTCAGATTCGCGCCGCCGGTGGCTTGGAGACCGTGCAGCAGAACCACCTGTGGGAGCAGGTTTCTATTGCTGTGGTTTCTTCGGTGGCTTCGATGATTCCGCAGGGTCTGGCGCTGATGACCACTCTGGCCTTCGCGGCGGCGGCCGTGGCTCTGGGGCGCAAGCACAATATTCTGGTGCAGGAGCAGCCTGCGGTTGAAGTGCTGGCTCGTGTTGATGTGGTCTGCTTCGATAAGACCGGTACCCTGACCGAGGGTGGCGTGATTTTTGATTCGGTGCGCCCCCTGACCACGGATGCGGTGGCTGAGGGCCCCGGCGCCGACTCTGCCGAGCACACTTCCTGGCGTGCTTCTCTGCCGGCGGGTTGGAACGAGGCGCTGTCGTGGTTCGGTCACGATGAGAACGCGAACCCGACCGCAGCCGCGCTGACCGGTGGTTTCCCGCAGGCGTCTTCGGCTACTGTGAGCGGTATTGTTCCGTTCTCTTCGGCTCTGCGTTTTAGCGCGATTGAGTTTAAGGATTCGGGTGCGTGGCTTCTGGGTGCTCCGGAGGCGCTTCTCGCCAAGGGTACCGCTGAGCGGGAGCGTGCCGCTGAGCTAGCGGCTTTGGGTCTGCGCACGATGGTTTTGGCGCATGCTTCTGCTGTGATTCGTAATGAGAAGGGTGAGCCCGTCCAGAAGATTCCGGCGGACGTCTCCCCGGTTCTGTTCGTGATTTTCCGTGAGAACGTGCGTGCGGACGCCCCGGAGATTGTGGAGTACTTCCACCGTCAGGGTGTGACGTTGAAGGTCTTCTCGGGTGATAACCCGTTCACTGTGGCTGCGGCTGCGAAGACTGCGGGCATGGATACTTCTGCGGGTGCGGTTGATGCATCTACTCTGCCTGAGGACGGTCCGGAGCTTGCTGAGGCTGCCGCGACCCACAATATTTTTGGCCGTGTCTCGCCTGAGCAGAAGAAGAACATGGTGATTGCGTTGAAGGAGCGCGGTCACGTGGTGGCGATGACCGGTGACGGTATTAATGACGCGTTGGCTCTCAAGCACGCCAGCTTGGGTATTGCGATGGGTAATGCTGCCCCGGCGACGAAGGCGGTTTCGCGCCTGGTGCTGTTGGATGGCAAGTTCTCCTCGCTACCTGCTGCGCTGGAGCAGGGCCGCCAGGTCATTACGAACATTGAGATGGTGGCGAACCTGTTCCTGACGAAGACCGGTTTCGCGATTCTTCTGGGTGTTCTATTCAGCCTCTTCGGTTTGACCTTCCCGTTCTTGCCGCGTCAGTACTCGACGGCTGACTTCTTGATTGTGGGCGCGTCGTCCTTCGCACTGACTCTGTTGCCGAACTCACGCCGTTACGTGCCGGGCTTCTTGCGCCGCGTGCTGAACTACACGGTTCCGAACTCGGTGATTGTGGTGGCTATGCTGCTTCTGGTGACGGCCGCTTCGCTGTGGATGCACGTCGGTGATATCCGCCAGGTGCAGACGGCTTCGTTCGTTACCCTGGTCATGATGGGTCTGTGGAACCTGGCTGCGGTGGCCCGCCCGCTGAACCGTGCCCGCGTGGTGCTCTTCGGTGCGTTGTTGGCGGTGTTCTTCGCGGCGCTGTTCGTACCGGTTCTGGTGGAGTACCACCAGTTCACTGAGGTAGCTCCGCATCTGCTGTGGACTGCGGTTGGTGCTGGTGTCCTGGGTGCGGCTCTGATTGAGGTGAATGCGCATCGCAACCGCCGCTGGCAGAAGCGCCACTACCCCGATCTTGAGGTGGCGTCGCTGAGCTTCGTTCCGCAGAAGGCCACGAAGTAGTTCGTTGCCTTTGGCCGGGGTTAGCCCCGGTTGGGACTTTTCAGAGGGCCCCGTATTCTCGCTTTGAGGATGCGGGGCCTTTCTGTGTACTGTATCTCTGCTTATTGGGAGGGATTATTGGGCGGGACTCCGTCCATGTGTAGAAATTTTTAACAGCTTCTGAGAGTTTTCTGGGTCCATCTTGCCCTAAACCTGGGAAAACCCTTAAAGTTACAGGGAACTATTGAGAGAGGGGTGTTCCTCTCTTGACAGGATTGTTACTGGATTGGCAGGCAAGACCTGAGTGGCTCAACACCATAGCGGTAATGTAGCTTCCGGCGCGTAGCCGGTGGCCACGTTGCATCGCTGTACCCGTGCGGGGTGTCCGCCCCGACCGTCGGTTGAGAGTACTCGGGTCTTTTGTGTTTTTTGGGGTTTTTCCGCGTGTTGCGCGGCTGTTTCTTTTGGACCGCCTGGCCGTCTGGTTTGTATCCTGCGCATAGACTTTGACCGTATATCTAAGGAAGTATCGTGAACAACCGCGAACTTGGCAAGAAGATTCTTGAGGGCCTAGGTGGCCCCGAGAACGTCTCGCACATGACGCACTGCGCGACCCGTCTGCGTGTGACTCCCGTGTCGAACGAGGCTGTGCAGAACGAGAAGATTAAGTCCCTGCCCGGCGTGCTCACCGTGATTGAGCAGTCCGGTCAGACCCAGGTGGTGCTGGGTGACCGCGTTGAGGCTGTGTACAACGAGATTACTGCACTGCCCTCCATGTCGAAGCAGGCTGAGAGCGAGGCTCCGGCGGAGGCTAATGGCAAGAAGACCAACTGGATTAACAACGTCTTTGACGTTCTGTCTGACTCTTTCCGTCCTCTGCTGTGGGCTCTGCTGGGTACCTCGATGGTTCTGACCCTGATTGTGTTCTTGCAGCAGCTGGGTTTCTTCGGCCAGTACACTGACTTGACCGGTCAGACCGTGAACATCGACATCATTAACGGTGCTCGCCTGGCTGATGATAAAGCCGCTACCGCTCTGAACAACCAGTGGATGCAGCAGTTTGCTTTCTGGTACATCCTGAAGGCTGCTTCGCTGTCGGTTCTGAACTTCATGCCTATCATGCTGGGTGCTACCGCGGCTAAGCGTCTGGGCGCGAACATGTGGGTTGGTGCGGCTATCCCGGCTGCACTGATGACCGGTACCTTCACCGATCTGACTGCTCTGGCTGATAAGACCACTAAGATTCTGAATGTTCCGTTCTTCGGTCTGGACTTGCCGCTGTACGCGTTCAGCTACACCGGTCAGGTTTTCCCGCCGCTGCTGGCTGTTGCTCTGTTGGCTCCGTTGGAGCGCTTCTTGAAGAAGGTTATTCCTGCGATGCTGCAGATGGTGTTCGTGCCGATGATTTCGGTGATGATTCTGGTTCCGTTGACCGCGTTCCTGGTGGGCCCCATCGGTATCGGTGTGGCTATGTCGATTTCTGACTTCCTGAAGATGATTAACGACCATGCTCCCGGTGTGGTGGGTGCTCTGATTGCTGGCCTGTACCTGTTCATGGTTCCGCTGGGTCTGCACTGGCCGCTGAACGCTGTCATGATTAACAACCTGCAGACCATGGGTACTGACTTCATTCAGTCTCCGATGGGTGCGTACAACTTCGCTGTGTTCGGTGTTGTGACCGGTGTGGCTATTAAGGCTAAGCGTGACCGTGAGTTGCGTCAGACTGCTGTTGGTGCGTCTATGTCCGGTCTGCTCGGTGGTATTTCTGAGCCGTCCCTGTACGGTGTTGTGCTCCGTTACAAGCGTGTGATTCCGAGCATTCTGGTTCCTGCTGTTATTGGTGGCGCTACCATTTCCTTCCTGGGTGTTAAGTCCTACGCGTTTGCGTTTACTTCGTTGCTGTCAATTCCGGCTATGCAGCCTTCTCAGCTGTATGTGATTGGTCTGGCGATTGCATTCTTTGGTGCGATGACTAGTGTTCTGATTTTCGGTTATGAGTCGAAGGCTGATGCTGTCAAGCACGCCGCTCAGCGCGCGAAGGAAGAGTCTGTGGAGGCCGCTGTTGAGGCTGCTGAGAAGAAGGTGGAGGAGGCTGAGGCTCCTAAGGCTGAGGCTGCTGCTCCCGCCGCTGGTGAGGTCATTGAGCTGCACGCCCCAATTGAGGGTACTGCTGTTGCTCTGTCTGAGGTTCCGGACCCGATTTTCGCTGCTGGTAAGCTGGGCCAGGGTGTGGCGATTGAGCCGACCGGTACTACTGTTGTTGCTCCGGCAGCCGGTAAGGTTGCTGCGACCTACCCCTCGGGCCACGCTGTTGGTCTGAAGCTGGAGAACGGCGTTGAGCTGCTGATTCACGTTGGTTTGGATACCGTGAACCTGGATGGTAAGGGCTTCAGCGTGAAGGTTGCTAAGGGCGATGTTGTTGCTGCTGGCGACGCTCTGATTGAGTTTGATCCCGAGGTCATCAAGGAGGCGGGTTACCCGCTGATCACCCCGGTGATTGTGACCAACACCCGCAAGTTTGCTGAGGTTAAGGGTCTGCCGGGCGTTGCTCACCAGAACCTGAGCACTGTCCTGAAGGTGACCACCAAGTAGTCCGCTTTCTAAGGCTCTGTAGGGGCCCCACCATGACGGTGGGGCCCCTTTCCTTATGCCCTTATTTCCTTGTGCGCTGTTTCCTTGTGCACTGATTCTTTGGGCAGGGTTTACTTGGGCGTATGCACTAGCCGGGGGGGGTATTTCTGCTAGTGTGGGAATAAGCTCAGCAAGGAATTTCTCACGTGATATGGAGTACGATGATGTCTTCTGATACTAGGACATGGGATACTGAGGTGTGGGAAGAGCAACAAGAAGAGCTACGCGCTATTTCGCCTTTTCGGCGGCTGATGCGCCAGCTCAACCTTGAGGCACTCATCTACGAGTCCGCGCCGTTCCCGGTTCTACTGCGTAAGCTTTCTGCACTGGTTCCAGCGTGCCTTCTGTGGTGGGTTATCTACGAGCCGTACCGGCTTGCTTTCTCCACCAGCCTCCCCGAAGGCACCCACCCCATTACCTTACTCCCTGGAGCCTGGGGGAACCCCGCTACGGGGGCTTATGGCGGCCTTCCTGACCTGCCGGGCGTCCTCGTGCGCTGGGTGCTGTGCATTGCGGCAATGGTGGCTGTCGTTCATCTCTGCCGCGTCAAAGCAAAGGGTCAGAGCTTCACGATTCCTCACGATGCCCGTTCACGGCTGATTGCCCTGATGCAGGCTCTCGGTATTTTCGGTGCGTTTGCGCTGGTCGTCTGGATTGAGTACATGATGACTCCGCTGACCCTCATGTTTGAAACCGTGTACGCGGGCCCCACCGCAGCCTATAGCGGCGACGGCATGATTCCCCTGCACCTGTTCCTGTCATCGTCGTTGAGCGCTATTTTCCTGGGCTATTTTTGCGTGAACATTCTTGCCTCGCTGAATATCCCCGGGTACCTGGGCATCCCCGCAATTATTTACGTGGGGGCGCTTCCGTGGGCTCAGACGGAGCGGCACCAGTTCACGTTAGCGCTGGCGTGGGTGATCGCGGTGACACTGGTGAGCTGGCTGGTGCGCGGCATGTGGGGCACTCTGCTCGCCTGCGCGGGCTATTCTCTGTGGATTGTGCTGGTGGCAACCAGCAGTGATCCTTTTGACCTGTTCGCCAATATGAGCCGTGTGCTCGTGATTTTGGGTTTCCCGCTGGCTTTTATCGTTGCTGGAGGCGGCATTTACCGCATCTTCTACCTGCGGCAGAACCCGAAGCTATTGAGGTACCTGCAGGAGCGTTCCCTGTACCTGGGCGAGTGGTAGTAGCCGGTCATAGGGGCACTCCCCTCCCCCAGTTTTTGTAATTACATACTCGCCAGAAAATAAGCACAGAAACAGAGCATAGAAAAATCCCGGGCACTCTCTCGCGAGAGTACCCGGGATTCTATGTCCTAGAGGACAGTTAGAGCATTACCTGAGGCGGTATTACTCCTACCTGTTCTATGCCTGCCAGCCGACGTTGACCCAGTAGTTAGCGCTAGTGTAGCTAGCCTTGAACAGGGACGGGCCGTAGTTTGCGACCTTCGCCTTAGCAGCAACGTACATCGGGCCGTTTGCGTAAGGCAGGTACACGGCAACCTTCTCGTAGTAGAGCTTCTCCGCGTCGTTCGCAATCTTGATGCGCTCGTCTGCGTTCTCGGTGTCCTGCAGCTTCTTGATCAGTGCGTCCACCTCGGGGTCACCGACCTCAAACACCTGAGTGTCGAAGTAGTAGGGTGCGCTGGATGCCATGTCAGGCAAGACGCCCCAGCCGGTGAAGATTGCTTCGTAGCTCTTCTGGCCGACCACAGAGTTAGAGTTTGCCTGAGGCTGGTTGTCAGAGGTCAAACGGATACCTGCCGACTTCAGCTGCTGCTCCAGAATCTGGTAAACCGCCTGGTAGACTGCCTCAGAACCGAAGGAGGTCAGGGCGAAGCCAGCAGTCTTGCCGTTCTTGGTGTAGTAGTCACCGGACTTGGAGTAGCCTGCTGCTTCGAGGAGCTTGGCAGCAGCCTGCGCACCGGTATCGCCTGCGTAGTTGTTCTGGTAGCCCTTCTGGAACGGCATAGCAAGCAGGGAGCCAGGCAGCGGCTCAGTCCAACCAAGCTGTGAGAAGTAGGCCTTAGCAATCTGCTCGCGGTCCACTGCTGCGAGGATTGCACGGCGCAGAGCCAGGTCCTCAATACGCTTGGGGTTCAGCTGAATAATGTTGACGTTGGTGTTCTGGCCCTGGCGAATCTCAGTTCCTGCCTGGCCCTTCACAGCGTTGTAGCTGGTAGCACCCACGAAGCTGAAGGCGTCCAGTTCACCATTCTTGAAACCTGCACGGATTGCGTCGGAGTCCATCTGACGCCAGACGATACGATCCAGCAACGGCTTCTCGCCCCACCACTTGTCGTTCTTGACCAGGGTGAGGACCTTCTGCGAAGAGTTCCACTCGCCAATCTTGAAGGGGCCTGCCCAGTACTGGTCGAGGGGCTTGTCAACAAATCCGTCGTTGAAGAGTGCGGTATCCACCAGTGCGGGGTGAATTGCGTAGGCGCACAGACCCTCAGAGGGGTAGTACGGGGTCTTCATAGTGACCTTGACGTGGTAGTTGTCGCCGTCGACTGCCTCAATGCTCTCAACCTGCTGCCACATCGCATTGTCGATGATGTGGTAGGGGTTATCGGAGGCGGCGCTGTAGACCTTCCAGCAAGCCTGCACAGCCTTCACGTCCATGGGAGTACCGTCGTTGAAGACAGCCTTCGGGTTGATCTTGAAGGTCGCAGTCTGCACGCCATTGACGGTTTCGGTCTTGTGCTCGGTGCAGAAGTCGTTATTGAGGGTACCTTCACCATCGGGGCTCATGGTGTAGAAGCCCATCACGGCAGCGAGGTTACACGGAGCCAGTGCGTCCAGGTTGCTTGCGGTGTAGCCGCTCTGAGTCTGCAAGTTGAAGTTCGGGCCAAGCGCGGGAGCTGCCAGGTTAAGGGTGCCGCCCTGCTTCAGAGAGGAACGGTCCTGCTTGTTGACCTGAAGGTTCTTCAGAATGTCTTCGGCACTGTTAGCGGCAGTACCACCAACCTTTTCCTTCGAACCGCCACAGGCAGCCAGTAGACCAACGGTGCCGAGGGCAACGGTGCCAGTCAGGAGGGCACGGCGGGAGACAGAAAGGCTCGTCATTGAATTCTCCTAGAATATTCGCAGTGTTGCGGAAGGCCTCGCCGCATACGGTGCGCCTCGGGCTTCCTCCGGATGAGGCCTCAACGAGGAGGGCATTCGACCGGGTGTGAGCAGACCGCTCACTTGGTTTTAAGTATATCCTCGCCGCCCCTACCTAAAATGCTGAAAGCGGCGTGCTACAGAGGTTTAATCCTCCTGTAACACGCCGCTGACGCATCCTCACGGATGGTATCTTAGGCGATTATTAGCGCCCGTCCGCTACTTTTCCCAACCGACCTTAATCCATACGTTCGGGTTGTAGTAGGGTAGGCCGAAGAGCATCGGGCCGTAGTTTGCCAGGCCCTTACGGCACGCCTTGAAGTTCGGGCCGTTGTGGGTGGGCACGTAAATGGCGACCTCGTCCAGGTGGCGCTTCTCCAGCTCGTTCATGAGCTTAAGCTGTTCCTTCGGGTCCTCGGTGGACATCATGGTGGCTGCCAGCGAGTCCAGCTCCTTACCGTGACCGTTGTTGGTCTCGGAGATGTAGAAGTAGTTCGCCGCATCCACCGGGGAGGTGGTGATACCGTAGCCGCCGGTCTTAATCGCGAAGTTCTTGGAGGAGATGATGCTCGACATTTCGGAAGCACCGTGGTTCTCGATGGTCAGCTCGATGCCGACCTCCTTCATCTGCTGCACCAGGAACTGGGCGGTAGAGCTGACGACCGGGTCGCTACCGAAGGTGATGACCGGGTAGGAGGCCTTGGTACCGTCCTTGGCGTAGTAGTCGCCGTTCTTGGTGTAGCCTGCCTCTTCGAGGATCTTGGTGGCGACGTCCTTGCCGAGCTTGGTCGGGTAGTTGTCCTGGTAGCCTTCCTGCATGGGCAGCATGCACATGGAGCCGGGCAGGTTTTCCTTCCATCCGAGCTTCTCGTAGCGCAACTTGAGCAGCTGGTCGCGGTTGAGGGCCGCAACGAATGCGCGGCGGATGGGCAGCGGCACCATTTCGGGATTGAGTTCGTAGTTACCCACGCTGAGGGCGCTGCCCTTGCGAATGTCGGTGTTTGCCACGCCGGAGAGCTCGTTGTAGGAGCTGAGGGTGCTGGCGTCCACGTAGTCAATTTCGCCGTTCTTGTAGGCCGCCTGCTCCGCTTGGGAGCTCATCTCGCGCCAGGTGATGCGCTCGAGAGCGGGCTTCTGGCCCCACCACTTATCGTTGCGGACGACGGTGAGGACCTTGGAGGAGGAGTTCCACTCACCAACCTTGAAGGGGCCTGCCCAGTACTGGTCGAGGGGCTTGTCATTCATGCCGTCGTTGAAGAACTTAACATCGGTGAACGCCGGGTGCAGGAACGAGGTGAAGCTACCTTCAATGGGGTACCAGGGCTTAGACATGGTGACTTTTACGTGGCGGTCGTCGCCATCCACTGCCTCAACACTAGCAACCTGTTCCCAGATGGGTGAGGGGGTGATCTGGTAGTCCTTACCCTCTGCGGCGCCGCGGTAGATGGTCTGGTAACTCTTAACAGCGTTCACGTCGATGGGGGTGCCGTCGTTGAAGACCGCCTTGGGGTTGATCTTAAAGGTCACGGTCTGCACGCCGTTGACGGTCTCAGCCTTGTACTCGGTGACGTAGTCTTCATTCATGTGGGACTCGCCGCGGAAGTCAGCGTAGAAGCCGCCGGTGAAGGCTGAGTTGATGGCGGCCTGAATGTTCAGGTTGCCGGCGGTGTAGCCGTTGGTGTTGAGGATGTTGAAGTTGGGGCCGATGCCGTCTGCGCTCAGGCGCAGTTCGCCGCCGTCCTTGAGGGCGGATCGGTCCTTTTCGTTGTAGGAGACTGCCTTGGAGAGGTCGTCACCCGCGGAGAGCGCGTTGGTTTCGGTCTTGGAGGATTTGCTGCCACAGGCCGCGAGCAGGCCAACGGTGCCCAGGGCGACGGTGCCGGTGAGCAGGGCGCGGCGGTTGAGGGTGAAAGTGGTCATGGTCTGTCCTTGTCTGAGGACCGGGGTACATACGTGAGGTATCGTACGGACCCCGGTCTGGGATGAGTGTTGAAACGTGGTGCCATTCGTTTGCGTGGAAGGTGGGGGAACACAACCCGCCCCACACATTTGTGATATGCATCTATGATGAAACGCACGTTTGCATTGAGATTAGTATACACACAAAACCCACACGCAATGACCCGACTCACCCTTTACAGAAAAATATTTCACAGAAACCTTTCATCCCTCAACCTCAACCACCCACCCCCTTAAGCACAAAAGAGTCCCGCGATACCCCACCCATTGGGCGGAATACCGCGGGACTCATACTATCCAAGGCCCCTAGCAGAGCATCCAATGATTTAGAAACTACCCGCTAAGACCTCAAAAAATAGCCTGTGGATTTACTTCTGCCAACCCACATTAGTCCAGCGCTTCGGGTCGGTGTAGCTGGTCGCAAACAGGGAAGGACCGTAGTTAGCCAGCTTCTCCTTCACAGCTACATAGCTGGGGCCATTACCGTAGGGGAGGTAAATAGCAACCTTCTCCATGTGCTGCTTCTCAGCCTCAGCAGCCATCTTCAGCTGCTCCTCGTGAGATTCCTTCTCGTAAATAGACGCAATGAACTTATCCAGTTCAGGATCACCCACACCCTCGTTGATTTCGCTGGTGTAGAAGTACTGAACACTATCAGCAGGATCAGCACCGACACCCCAACCGGAGAAGGCACAATCGTACTGCTTAGAGCCCATCACCGAGTTGAACTGAGACTGCGGCTGGTTGTCCTGCTCAAGCTTAATACCTGCCGCCTTGAGCTGCTGCTCAAGGTTCTGGAACTGAGCCAGGGAGGTTGCATCTGAACCGAAGTAGGTGATGGAGAAACCTGCGGTCTTGCCATCCTTGGCATAGTAATCGCCAGACTTGGAGTAGCCTGCGGCTTCCAGAATCTTGGCCGCCACTTCAGGACCGGGCTTGGAAGGCATGTTGTCCTGGTAACCCTTCTGGAAGGGCATAGCAATCAGAGAGCCAGTCAGAGGCTCTTCCCAGTTAATCTGGCTGAACTTAACCTTAGCCAGCTGGGAGCGGTCCACAGCCGCAAAGACCGCACGACGCAGAGCGGTATCAGTGACGCGAGTCGGGTTAAACTGCAGGTTAATCACACCAACGCTCTGGCCCGAGCGAATCTGCGTACCCGTCTGACCCTTGACGGCATTGTAGGTAGCCAGGTCCGCGAAGCCGATGCTATCAAGCTCACCATTCTTGAACGCTGCGCGGGCTGCTTCATCACCCATCTCACGCCAGATGATGCGGTCCAGAAGCGGCTTCTCGCCCCACCACTTGTCGTTGGGCACAAGGGTGAGGGTCTTAGCCGAAGAATTCCACTCGCCAATCTTGAAGGGGCCGGACCAGTACTGATCCATGGGCTTGTTCACGAAGCCGTTGTTGAAGAGCTCCTTGTCGGTCAATGCGGGGTGCAGACCGAGCAGGCCGAGGGTCTCGGCAGGGTACAGGGGCTTAGACATAACAATCTTGACGTGGGTCTTATCGCCATCCACGGGGTCGATGGACGCCACCTGCTGCCAGAAGGGAGTGGCGATGACGTTGTAGCCGTCATCGGGCTTGCGATAGACGGTCCAGGCGGTACGCACTGCCTCAATATCAACCGGAGTGCCGTCATTGAAGACAGCCTTGGGGTTGAGCTTATAGGTAATCGTCTGAACGCCATCGACGGTCTCTGCCTTGTACTCAGAAACATAGTCGCTGTTCAGGCTGGAGTTACCCGCAGCATCCAGGGCGCTGAAGCCAATAGCTGCGGGGATGTTGCAGGCACCACCGAAGGCGGAGAGATTTTCGGTAGTGTAGCCGCTCTGGGTGAGAATATTGAAGTCCGGGCCAATAGCCGAAGCGCTACCGTGGAACTCACCGCCCTGCTTGAGGGAGGAACGGTCCTGCTTGTTAATCTCGAGGTTCTTGACGATTTCCTCGGCGCTTCCTGCAGCTTTACCACTAATCTTCTTGTCCGAGCTACCACCGCCGCAGGCCGCGAGCAGGCCGACGGTACCCAGGGCAACGGTGCCAGTGAGCAGGGCACGGCGATTAATCTGTAGGTGAGTCATGATGTTCTCCTCATGCCGGGGGGCTTCAACGGCGCATTAGGGCTTTGAACACCCCTGCCGTTCTACAGGTGAAGGTGACGAGGCCTCGCCCGCATCATCCTTTGATGTGAGAGCCCCCACATATTTTGTGGTTGAAACTCAGTATACTCGCAAAATACGCGGTCCAAGACATATTTTTACGCACGAGCAAGACAAGTAACGCATAAAAATACTTTATGACCCATACGCACCTCTGACTTTTCGGGGCCCACGGGCATAAAAATTTATGAGCGAAACTTTATACCACTACCATCAACAAGCGTGTCATCTCATCAGCCAAGAAAAAGGACGAGTTTCAAACGCTTTGAGATAGGATTCAGACCATAAATTAAACCAAAACGCCCTCCACCCACAGAAAGCTCCCCGCCTCCACCACGACACTGCGAAACATAGTGGAAACGGGGAGCAGGTACTACAGGGGGCTACTCCATCCAGCCGACCGTGCTCCAGTCGATGGTCCTGAAGAGGGACGGGCCGTAGTTAGCCAGCTTCGGGCGGCATGCTTCGAAGTCCGGACCATTGAGGAAGGGGATGAAGAGGCAAACCTCGCTCATGTGCTTCTTCTCAATCTCGTTGCACTTCTCTGCGCGCTTGGCATCATCGAGAATGGTAACCATCTCCTCAACCATCGCATCAATTTCCGGGGTACCGACGCCATTCCAGTTCTTAGAGTGGTAGAAGTACTCCGCTGCACTGGTCGGCTCGGAGCTCACACCGAAGCCCGAAATGCTCACGTCGTACTCACGGTTACCAACAACCTTCGAGAATTCCGACTGCGCACGCGAATCGAGCTCAAAGTTAATGCCGACCTCCTTCATGCTCTGAATGAAGGTCTGTGCCTGGCCCTTGGTGGTTGCGTCATCGCCGAAGGTGGTCAGCTTCAGGGTGATGGTCTTGCCGTCCTTTGCGTAGTAGTCGCCGGACTTGGTGTAGCCTGCCTTCTCCAGGACCTTGCGCGCTTCTTCCGGGTTACGTGCCGGGTAGTTGTCGCGGTAGTACTGGGAGGAGCTCATCAACAGCATCGAACCGGGCACCTGTTCTTCATAGGGAAGGCCCTGGAAGCGAATCTTCGCGAGGGCACCGCGGTCGATACCCAGGAAGATTGCCTTACGCACGGCAGCATCAGTGATGTGCTGTGCGTTCAGGTTCATGCCGCCGGCGAAGAGGCGGTGGCCGCGGCGGATTTCGGAGTTGGAGGCATCCTTCATTTCGTTGTAGGCGCTGAGGGTACGTGCCTCAACAACGTCCAGCTCGCCGTTCTTGTAAGCAGCACGTGCCGCAGTATCCGCCATTTCGCGCACAATGATGCGATCCAACTTGGGCTTGTCGCCCCACCACTTGCTATTGGGTACAGCCGTGAAGGTCTTCTCGGAGGAGTTCCAGCCATTAGGTGCCAGGGTGAAGGGGCCGCAACCAAGCTCGGGGTGGGGGTTGTCCACGAAGCCCTCATTAAAGAGGGTGACGTCGAGCATTGCCGGGTGCAGGATACCACCGAAGAGCAGGCCCTTGACGGGGTTGTGCGCAGTCTTGAAGACGACGCGTGCGTGATAGCGATCGCCATCGATTGCTTCGACGCTTTCGATGTATTCGTAGATGCCCGCTGCACCAATCTTGTATTCGCCGTCGGGATCACGCTGAATCTGCCAGGTGGCTTTGAGCGCATCGATGTCGATGGGGGTGCCGTCATTGAAGACAGCCTTGGGGTTCAGGCGGACCTCTGCGGTAATCTTGCCGTCGACTTCCTTGACGTCGAAGTCGAGGCAGTAGTTGGGGTCGAGCTCGTCTTCACCCTTGTAGGCGCTCCGCCAGATGCCGGCACCGGCGATAACGCCCATAGTATCGGAGACGGACATGCTGGAGCCATTCTGGGAGAAGCGGTTGAAGTCCGGGCCAAGAGAGTAGGTGCTCAGGTTCAGGGTGCCGCCCTGCTTGAGCTTGGAGCGGTCCTGCTCGTTGATTTCATACAGGGGCGTCTCGGAGGCCTTGTGCTCAACCTTGGAGGAAGAGGAGCCGCAAGCGCTGAGTGCGCCCGTAGCGGCGAGGGCACCCGCACCGCCGAGCAACACACGGCGGCTCAGCACGGGGTTGAATTCGAGGGGAGAGGGGGTGGGGTGGGGGCTCATGGTGGGCTCCTTGTGGGTGTGGACTGCGCTGATGCAGTGTTTGCAGTGTAGAGTGGGTGGCTCCGCGTGCTCTAGAGGCGGGGTCTCCGCTTACAGGAGCACCTGCCGTCTGCGGTGATGGGACGGGCAGGTGAAGCCGCGCAAAATAATGTGACTCAAATCTATGCCATAAGCCACATTTAATATTTTTAGTAGTGTACACCACATACATTATCGCGTGTACACAACACGATATATTTTCTTAATTTTTTTAGACCCGCGTCGCTCACACTGCCGCCTCCAGCAGACCCCTCCCCCCACCTCCACGCCCCCCGAAGCAGACAGTTAGCAGATACAACAAAGCGGGCCGAATGTGCGCATACACATTCGACCCGCTCATAGGGCAGAGCCGTTTAGGAGTTCATCCAACCCACGGCAGTCCAGTCGGTCGACTTGTAAAGACTCGGGCCGTAGTTAGCCAGGGTCTTCTTGACCATCATGAAATCCGGACCGTTCGTAATGGTACCCAGGAAAGCAAACTCAGCCATGTGCTTCTTCTCAATCTCATTGCAGGCGAGGTTACGAGCCTTATCATCCTCCATGACAGTCATGGCATCGATCAGAGCGTCAATCTCCTTGCTACCATTACCATCATTATTTTCAGAGTAGTAGAACTGCTTCGTAGCCTCGGTAGCGTCCGGGGTAGAGACACCGTAGCCGCTGAAGGAAATATCGTAGTCCCAGTTGCCCAGCACGCTAGCAAACTCACTATCTGCACGCTGGTCGATGCGGATCTCAATACCGACATCCTTCATCTGCTGAGTGAAGGTCTGGGCCTTACCCTTGGTAGTCGGGTCGTCACCAAAGACCACCACAGCGCAGCTAGCCTTCTGACCGTCCTTTTCGTAGTAATCGCCCTTCTTGGTGTAGCCGGCGGCCTCCAGAATCTTCTGCGCCTCCGAAACACTATTATTCGGAGTCGGGTAAGAATCCTGGTAGTAGGGCGAGAAGGGCATATGAATCATCGAACCGGGGATAGCTTCCTCGTAGGGCAGACCCTGGAACTGAATCTTCGCGAGTGCTTCACGGTTGGTGCCGGCAAAGATTGCCTTACGCAGGGCGGCATCCTTGACGCGGCGGGGATTGATATCCAGGCCACCGGCGTAGAGGCGGGTGCCCTTACGCAGTTCGGTACCCGCAATATTCTTCACCTCGGCATAGGTGGAGGAGGTGCTTGCACCGATAGCGTCAATTTCGTCATTCTTGAACGCGGCACGTGCAGCGCTGGACTCCATCTGGGTAAAGACGATCTTGTCCAGCAGGGGCTTGGTGCCCCACCACTTGTCGTTGGGTACAACACTGAAGGTCTTTGCGGTGGAGTCCCAGCCCTTATCCGCCAGGGTGAAGGGGCCAGCCCAGTACTCGGGGTGGGGCGCATCCACGAAGCCGTTGTTGAAGAGCTCGACGTCTTCCAGTGCGGGGTGCAGAATCACGGAGAAGAGGCTCTGCAGCGGATAGAAGGGCTTGGAGAAGGTGATGGTTGCACTGTAGTCGTCTTCACCCTTTTCGACGGATTCGACAAATTCGTAGATACCGGTGGCAACAATGTTGTAACCGTTATCCAGACTCTTGAAGACGTTCCAGGTGGACTGGAGTGCCTTGTAGGTGATGGGGGTGCCATCGGTGAAGACAGCCTTGGGGTTGAGCTTGATGGCCACCTGGACCTTGTCGTCCTTTGTACTGTGCTCGAAGGAGACAGCGAAGTCGGTGTTCAGCTTGTAGGTACCATCAAAGTCGAGGTTCCACAGGCCCGCCTGGCTGATGGTGCTCATGACGTTGACATTATCGGTGGTGTTACCACTCTGGGTGTGGAAGTTGAAGTTCGGGCCGATGGCGCCGGCCGGCAGGCGCAGGGTGCCACCCTTCTTGAGGCTATTCACATCCTGAGCGTTGATGTTGTAGAGGTCTTCAATGTTTGCTCCGGCACCTGCACCCTTAGTCTTTTCAGCACTTGCGCTACCGTTACCGCAGGCGCTAAGCAGGCCCACAGCACCCAGAGCCGCAGTACCGCCGATCAGGGCGCGGCGGCTGAAGCTATTCTTAGTCGCTTCGTGGCTACTCGCGGTATATGCGGTGTTCGCGGTCATGGGATGGCTTCTTTCTTTTGCTCTGGTTAGGCCCGAAGCCTAACAACTCGTACGTTGCTGATTATTTATGCAATAGCTTGCATAACTTTGTATGACTCTACTGTAGCGCATCTTCAGAGCAAAGACCAAGAATTTTCACAAAAATTCTTAATATTTATCGTATTTTTTGAATATTCATACAATGCATACGCTGCTTTTGTGCGAATTTTTCGGTTTTATAGCGGATAGCTATACCACCCATCCCCTACTTCTCCCCTCACACCGGCATACAGACAGACCCGTAAAGCCTCAGAAAACACAAAAGTGTCCACCCGGATAATCCGGGTGGACACTTTCACAGCTCTAGGTCATTCACCTAGCGGGTGAGGGAATGAGGACTTACTTAGCCCAACCAACCTTCTCCCAGGGAATGCCGGTGCCCTGGTACAGGGACACACCGTAGTTGCGCAGGCCCTTCTTCACGAACTTGTACTCGGGGCCGTTGAACAGCGGAACCAGCACAGCAACCTCAGCCATGTGCTTCTTCTCAATCTCGTTGCAAGCCTGGTTACGTGCCTTGTCGTCAGAGATGAGCTTCATCTTCTCAACCAGCTTGTCAATCTCGTCGGTACCGGCATCCTCAGGCTTCTCACGCTCATAGAACTGCTGGGTAGCCTGGGTTGCATCCGGATCGGTCAGACCGTAGCCCGATGCGGTAGCGTCATAATCCTTAGCCTGCATTGCCTTGCCGAACTCGCTAGCAGCGCGAGCATCCAGCTCAACGTTAATACCGGCAACCTTCAGCTGCTGCACAACAGTCTGAGCCACAGCCTTAGAGGTGGGGTCCTCGCCAAAGACAGAGTACTTGAAAGTAGCCTGCTGGCCGTCCTTCTCGTAGAAGTCGCCCTTCTTGGTGTAGCCAGCCTCTTCCAGAATCTTGGAAGCTGCAGATGCATCGTTGTTCGGAGTCGGGTAAACGTCCTGGTAGTACTCAGAGAAGGGCATGTGAATCATCGAGCCGGGCTGCTTCTCTTCGTAATCCAGACCCTGGAAGCGCACCTTAGAAATAGCTTCGCGGTTCAGGCCAGCCATAACCGCACGGCGCAGGGCAACGTCCTTCATGCGGGCGGGGTTCATAATCATACCGCCGGAGAAGAGGCGAACACCGCGACGCATCTCGGTGTTAGAAACTTCCTTCAGCTCCTTGTAGCTTGCGGCAGCCGTAGCAGGAGCAACGTCAATTTCATCGTTCTTGAATGCTGCACGCTCAGCGGCGGAATCCATCTGACGGAAGACGATGCGCTCCAGAACGGGCTTCTGGCCCCACCACTTCTCGTTACGGGTCAGGGTCAGGGTCTTCTCGGAGGAATTCCAGCCACCCTCTGCAATGGTGAAGGGACCGGCAGCGTACTCGGGGTGCGGGTTATCCACGAAACCGTTGTTGAAGAGTTCCTTATCCAGCAGAGCAGGGTGCAGAATCTCAGCAAAGAGGACGTTCACCGGATAGTATGCTTCAGCGAAAGTAACCTTAACCTTGAAGTCGTCGCCGTCACGTTCCACGGAGGCAACGCTACCGTAAATACCGCTGGTCTCAATCTTGTAGTCGCCATCAGTGCTCTTAAGGATGTTCCAGGTAGCCTGCAGAGCCTTGTAGTCGATGGGGGTACCGTCGTTGAACTTAGCCTGGGGGTTCAGCTCGATGGAGACCACAGGCACGCCGTTCTCCTGAGTCACATCGAAGCTCTTAGCAAACTCGGAAGCCAGGGTGCGCTTACCCTTGGGGTCTGCCTGCCAGATGCCGTTGTAGTATACGGGGCTCAGAGCAGCCTGGGTGTACGAGGTACCGCCGGTGCCAAGGAGGTTGAAGTCAGGACCAAGCGAAGTCACGGACAGGCGCAGAGTACCGCCCTGCTTCAGGTCCGAAACAGCAGCCTCAGCCATATCGTAGAGTTCCTTAGCATCAGTACCTGCGGTAGCGCCTTGGGTGGATGCCTTGGAGTCCTTCGACGAACCGCACGCAGCCAGTACGCCCACAGTGCCCAGCGCTGCAGCGCCACCGAGAACGGTACGACGATTCAGGATGAAATTCTTCTCCATGAGAGTGTCCTCTTATATGTATGACCCTCAATAATCCGCAGGAAAGCATCAAGGATTCCCTGCTCATACGCCACCCAAAGGTGCGGTGAGCGATGAATTAGTGCCGGTCTATGAATGTGTTCCATCGGGTGCGCCATTAGCGACGCGCCCCTACGGTTAATTATTACGCACCGTCCGTTCAGATACCCTCCCATAAATATTCATATCTTGAATGGTGAGAAAGGTTACGCCTAGTCAGTGCAGTTTTGTCCGTTTTCGGGGCTGTTTCAGTGCCTAGCACCACATTCTGAAGGTCGGAGCGTCTCACCAGGTGACAGCCCCCGAGCTGTGCATCCGCGCCGGTATCGGGCATAAAAAACCCGAGGGGCGAACATCCACTAGATATTCGCCCCTCGGCACACATGCGACTTTTCAGCCGACTCTAGAGCTACACCATGGCCGCTTCGGCTTCAGGGTAGTAGCAAGCATATCCGTGATCCTCACCCTCAACGTGAGTAATCTCGGGCATCTTCTCCAGGCAACGCTGCTTCTTATCCTCAGGCAACAGCTTGAAGATCGGGCAACGGCTCGAGAAGCCGCAACCCTTCGGAGCGTTCACCGGGGTGGGCAGATCACCTTCCAGCATGATGCGGTGGCGGTTAGCCTCAACCTCAGGATCGGGAACCGGGATAGCCGAGAGCAGAGCACGAGTGTACGGGTGAATCGGGTTGTCGAACACGCGGTCCACATCACCAATTTCCACGATGCGGCCCAGGTACATCACCGCGACGCGGTCGGAGGCGTGGCGAATCACCGCAAGGTCGTGAGCCACCATCAGGTAGCTCAGGCCCAGGTTGGCGCGCAGCTCCTCCAGCAGGTTAATCACGCCCGCCTGAACCGACACGTCCAGTGCCGACACCGGCTCGTCCAGAACCACCAGCTTGGGGTTCACGGCCAGGGCACGGGCGATACCGATACGCTGACGCTGACCACCCGAGAACTGGTTCGGGAAACGGTTCACGTGGTCGGGCTGCAGGCCCACCGTGCGCATCAGCTCAACAACGCGCTTCTTAATTTCGGACTTCTTCATACCCTGGTTCTCCAGGGGCTCAGCCAAAACCTCGAAGACGGTGAAACGCGGATCCAGGGCACCGGTCGGGTCCTGGAACACCATCTGCTGGTTCTTACGCAGTGCAAGAATCTCACCGGCGGACTTACCGTCCTTGGTGGAGACGCCGTTAATCAGAATCTCACCATCGGTGTCCTTATTGAACTCCATGATTTCCAGCAGGGTGGTGGTCTTACCACAACCGGACTCACCCACGATGGAGAAGCACTCGCCCTCGCGAATATCGAAGGTCACGCCATTGACGGCCTTCACGGTACCCACGCGGCGCTTGATGAGAGCACCCTTCATGAGCGGGAAGTGCTTCTTGACGTTACGCACCTCCAGCACAGGAGCGCGCTCCTCACGCGGAATACCGTGATACTTCGAGACCGGGGGTTCCGGAACCGGGTACAACTCGTCAGCAGTCTTACCGACCAAATCCTGAGAGATAGTGCAGGCCGAGTAGTGACCTTCGCCGACGCCTTCCAGCAGCTGCAGCTCAGGCTCGCCGTTGGAGTCCTGGCAGCACTGGCCACCACTCTTAGCAATGGGGCAACGCGGGCGGAAGGAGCAGCAGGTCACGGGCTTAATCAGGTTCGGAGGGGTACCCTCAATCGGAACCAGGGAGACCTTCTCAGAACGGTCCACACGCGGAACCGCACCCAGCAGACCAATGGTGTACGGGTGGGAGGGATGCTTGTACAGGTCCTCTGCCTTGGCAATCTCCACCGGCTTACCGGCGTACATCACCAGAATGTCGTCAGCCATGCCCGCCACAACACCCAGGTCGTGGGTAATCATGATGGTAGCCGCGCCGGTCTCCTCCTGGGCCTTCTGCATGACCTCCAGCACCTGCGCCTGAATGGTCACATCCAGTGCGGTGGTGGGCTCATCAGCAATCAGCACACGGGGGTCGTTCGCGATGGCCATAGCGATCATGATGCGCTGGCGCATACCGCCCGAGAACTCGTGCGGGAAAGAACGCAGACGATCAGCCGGCGAGGGGATGCCCACCATGCGCATCAGCTCAATCGAACGGTCCTTGATAGCCTGCTTGCTCATGCCCTTGTTGTGGACCTTGAGCACCTCGGCAATCTGGTCACCAATGGTGTACACGGGAGTCAGCGAAGACAGCGGGTCCTGGAAAATCATGGAGATGTGCTTGCCGCGGTAGGCACACATTTCCTTATCGCTCAAGCCCAGCAGCTCGGTGCCGTTGTACTTAATCGAACCGGTGATGTCCGCGGTGGTCGGATGCAGACCCATGATGGCCATCGAAGCCACCGACTTACCGGAACCAGACTCACCCACAATACCCAGGGTCTTACCCGGGTACAGGTCAAAGTTCACACCGCGCACGGCGTGCACGACACCGTTTTCGGTGTTGAATCGGACGTTGAGGTCCTTAACGCTCAGAACGGGAGAGGTGCTCATTAGTTCTTCGCCTCCTTCTTCTCGTTCTTCTTAGACTTCTTGATCTTACCGACCGACATGGAGGTCGGGTCGAAGGCGTCACGCAGACCATCGTTCATGAGAGCCAGCGGGCCGACCAGCAGGAAGAAGAACAGAACCGGGAACCAGAACATGTGCGGCAGAGTGTTAATCTGCTGCGAAGCGTCCGAAATCAGCGAACCCAGCGAGTAGTTCGGGTACTTAATACCGATGCCGATGAAGGAGTAAGCAACCTCGGAGAGCACAGCGTTCATGATGCCGCTGGTGAAGTTCAGAACCAGCAGGGAGCCGATGTTCGGCACCAGGTGGCGCATCACAATCTTGAGGGGGTGCACGCCCATGTAGCGTGCAGCCTTCACAAAGTCACGGCTGATGAGAGACTGCGCCATTGCACGAATCACACGGGCGCTACCCATCCAGCCGAAGGCAATCAGCACGGCAGCGAGCAGAATCCAGGTCGGCACGCTCTTCTGGATCTGCTTACCAACCTGACCGTTGATCAGGATAGCCAGAATCAGCAGGGAGGGAACCATGATGAGGGTTTCCAGGATGAAGAGCATGATCTTGTCGATCCAGCCACCGAAGTAGGCCATCACACAGCCGTACACTGCGGAAATCAGCACGGTTGCCAGACCAACGATCACACCAATCTCAAGGGAGGTCCACACGGCCTCCACCATCATGGCGAACACATCATTACCAGCAATGGTGGTGCCAAACCAGTGGTCGGCGCTCGGGCCTTCACCCAGGGCCATGTAGTCAATGTCGTTCGGCTTGTACTTAGTCAGGTACTTACCAAACAGGCCAAACAGGCCCATACCGATAAAGATCGCAAGGCCGAAAACAGCCGCCTTGTTACGCAGGAAGCGGCGCAGAATAATGACGTTCTTGTTGATGACCTTGAAGTCACCATTCTCCTGTACCACCGGCACGGAGGAAGTTGCAGTTACCTGGCTCATGAGATCCTCACTCGGGGGTCAACGACGGTAGTCGCAATATCAGCGATGATTGCACCAACGGCAAAGAGGGCGGAACCGTAAGCGAGAGTCACCGTCGCTGCGTTCACATCCTGCGAGGAGATGGAGTCAATCGACCACTTACCGATACCGGGCCACGCGAACACACTCTCCGCGAAGAATGCACCCGCGAAAATCAGCGGAATCTGGTAAGCGATGGACTGCGCCACGGGAATAAAGGACACGCGCAGAGCGTGACGGGTAATAGCCTGGTTACGGGTCAGACCCTTGGCGCGAGCGGTACGCACAAAGTCGGCGTTCACGTTATCGAGCAGGTACTGACGCTGAGCAATCTGGTAGCCAGCCCAACCGAAGATGGTCATACAGAAAGTCGGCACGATGTAGTGCGCCGCCATATCGAGGGTGATTTCCCAGAAGCCAGTTAGACCCGGCGTCGAAATACCGGTCACGTAGAAAATCTTCTCTCCACCATTAGCAACAGCAATGTTGTTGATAGTGGTCGCGCCCTGCTGCACCACGAAGTATGCAACGGGGGCGGGGATGATGTAAACCAGGTAGGAGTAACCGGTAATCACACGGTCAGAGAACTTGTACTGGCGAGCTGCCGAATACACACCCAGAGCGATACCAATCACGATGGACAGGAGGGTTGCGACCAACAGCAGTCGGGTCGAAACCCACACGCGCTGGCCAAACTCCTGGTTGATGTACGCGCCGTTGGGGCTACGACCCCAGTCGAACTTGGTCACGACGTTGGTCAGCCACTGCACGTAGCGGTCCCAGGGGTTCATCTCAGGGTCAAGACCCAGTGATGCGAAGTTGCGGTTCACCTGCTCAGGACTGGGCTTCGGAACCTTTTCCTGCTCCAGCAGAGCAGGCTTCAGGGCAGTAACCGCAGCAAAGTAACCCATTGTGGTCGTAATAAAGACCATGACGAGATACGTCAGCGATCGCTGGAGGATGTACCTAAACATGGGACGGTTCCCCTCCTTGTGTAGATGTCGGTGTTAAGGCATGTGTGTCATGCTGTCCCAGTGCGCCGTTTCGTGATGACTGTCACTAGGAGCATAGTTACTTTATCTTATATAGCCCGTAACATTTCCACCAAACCCACATCGGGCGCTCTCACCCCTTAGAACACCCTGTACACAGGCTGGAAAGACCCTGTGTAAAAAAATACCCCGGAATTACCGGGGTAAAGGGGGGAATTAATAATTTTTACGAAAATTTTACATCGGAAACATTCCCCACGACATAAAGACATTATGACACTTTCGATAGGGGCATTACCAGGGTAAAACTCCACGTAAACCCACTAGTTCAGTGGCTAAACCAACAGTTCATAAAGCTAAAATAGAATTTAAGGCTCACCTCAATAGTGCACTATCTCTCCATCCTCAAGCTGGCAACACCCACGCACCAACGACAGACAAAACCCGGCGCCCCACGAGGTATCAACCCACGCAGGACACCGGGCATCAGCTCAACAAAATGCTAAGCTAGGCCTTCGCCTCCGGAGATGCATCCGGAGACTCCGAGGAACCGGACTCACCGCCCACCGACTCAGCTGAGGAGCCCTCGGAGCCCAGCGACACATCCACCGCCCTACGGGCCGCACCGTGCATCTCTTCAAGCTCCTGAGCATCCTGAACCGCCATCTCCGGAGTAATCACAGGAATAGCACCGGTCGCCGCACGAGCAACATCAACAGCAGGCTCAGTCTCCAGAGTCGTTGCGAGCGCATCCTCACGAATGAAGAACAGAAGCAACGTAGACACCAAGCAGAGCGGCACCAGGTACAGGAACAGCGGAATCAGCGCATCGTTATATGCATTCACAATGATGCCGTGCACCGGCTCCGGCAGAGCAGAAACCATCTGCGGGGTAAGCGACGACGACGCGTGATCGCCCGAAGACTGCAACGCCTGCTTCGGCATACGCTCAGAAATCAGCGAAGTCAGACGCGAGGTAAATAGACCACCCACCAGGGATGCACCTACCGTCGAACCCACCTGACGGAAGAAGTTATTAGCCGCCGTCGCAGTACCCACCAGGCGCACCGGGAACGCATTCTGAACAATCAAGGTCAAGAACTGCATAGACATACCCAAACCGGCACCCATCACACCCAGGTACACGCAGAACAGCCAGGTCGGAGTCTCCAAATCCACCCGGGAGAGCAGGAAGAGACCAAGGGCCACAATCGCCGTACCTACAGTGACGTACGCCTTGTACCGTCCCGTCTTCGACACCAGGCGGCCGGTAATAATCGACACCACCAACAGAACACCCATCATGGGAATCATCAGCAGACCGGCCGCCGTAGCGCTCACACCCAGCGCCATCTGCAGATAGGTCGGGATGTACTCCACCGCACCGAACATCGCCACGCCCAGGGCCAGCGAAGCACCCAAGGTCAGCACAAAGTTACGGTTTTTGAACAGGTACATCGGCATAATCGGCTCAACCGCACGGTTCTCCACCGGGATAAACACCAGCGCTGCCACCACCGAGAAGACCAACAAGCCAATAATCTCAGGAGAAGTCCACTCGTACTGGTTACCGCCCCAAATCGTAGCGAGCACCAGCGCGCTCGTACCCGACATAAGAATCAGCGAACCCAGGTAATCAACGCTGTGCCTCTCACGGTCACGGAACGGACGGTGCGGCAACAGGAAAATCACCGCAAGAATCGACAGAATAGCCAGCGGCAAGTTCAGCCAGAACGCCCAACGCCAACCCGGGCCCTCAGTAATCCAACCACCAATCAGCGGGCCAGCCACCGAGGAGAACGCAAAAACACCACCAATAACACCCATATAACGGCCACGGTCACGGGGAGGAATCACATCAGCAATCACAGCCTGAGACAGAATCATCAGGCCACCACCACCCAGACCCTGCAGAGCACGAGCCACAATCAACCAACCCATGCTATCGGCGAGCGCACCAACCACAGAACCAGCCATAAAGGCGACAATCGCGAAAATCAGGAAGGGCTTACGTCCAAACTGATCGGACAGCTTGCCGTAGACCGGCATCGTAATCGTCGAGAGCAGGATGAAAATAGTAATCACCCAACTCATGTGCTCCACACCGTGCAGCTCGCCCACAATGGTGGGTAACGACGGCGCCAGAATCGTCTGATTCAGTGAAGACATGAGCATCACAATCATCAGACCGACAAACATAGTGCGGATACGGTTCTTGCTGAGCGTCTGCGCACCCGTCGTGTGAGTACTCTGTTGCGCTGTGTCTTCTCCTGCAGGAGAGGACGCCGCACGGCTGGCGGGTTTTGAACTCATAATGACCTCTTCTAGTTATGTTCTGTGTCTAGTGCGTTGTCGTGCTGTGCGGTGGCGCGAACGCCACATGATTCCGGGGCCTCCATGAGGTGTGCCCAGGAGTATTCCTCCGGTAAAGTTGAAGCTGCCCCATCCCAACGGGCAGGATAAGGAGGCGCTATATCGCTGGGCGGCTCTGCTCAAAAAGCAGGAACTGGTAAGTCTTCACCGTCTGTCGGATACCGCGGTTAATTTCTTCCTCGTCCTCCAGGTGACATGCGAACTCCAGCTGACGCAAAACCGCCGAGGCCAACTGCACCTTGGCGCGCGCACGCTCTTGCAGATGTTCAGTCAGCGGGTCCGACGGGGACCGGCGGGGGAAAGGACCACGACGCCCAGCAGCATCAAAAGCAACCCAGTCAATCGTATTCAGATACTCGGTGAGCACCTGCTCACACCGCATATGGTGCATCTTGAAGCGCTTGATTGAGTCGGGGAACTCACGACAGTGCGTCTGGAAGTCGTTGTTCTTGACCTTGATGTAGTAGAAGCTGTGGAAAATAATCTGCCACAGCAGGTGGGTGACACGAATAATCGTATTTTCGTCCTCGTGGAGACGATCGGTTTCGAGGATCTCCTCGCTGACAACCGGCTCGCGCAGGCCCAGGACAGCATCTTCTTTAGAAGGGAAGTAATTGAAGAAAGTGCGGGGTGAGACCCCGGCCTCCTGCGCAATCTCCTCAACGGTAGTTCCGCGCATCCCGTGCTCACGGACGCGGCTGAGAGCCGCTTCGTGGATGGCGCGCCAGGTCTGCTCGCGTCGTCGTTCTCGAAGACTCAGTTCCTTTTTCTGCATGAGTTCAATTATTACATCCCTGCATAAAATGCTCAAATGGACATCCACACCCCTGCAACGACTTACCCCGTGCCTTTTTTGTACTCTCCCCCAAACAGCGCAGCCCCCTACATCAGACTGCGCACCCCGAACCCCGCATGAATTCACCAACCACGGCATAATAGACGGGTGAATTTGTTTGCCCCCGCATACCTCGACTTCCTGCCCGACTGGCTCCGCATCACCCTCGGCATTCTCGATATCCTCATTCGACTCATTGCCCTCTTCTGGCTTCCGTACAACCGCAAGCCCGTGGTCGCCCTCGGCTGGCTCATGGCTATTTTCTTCATCCCCTACGCCGGATTCTTCGTCTTCCTCTTCTTCGGGTCCTCACGCCTACCCGCCTACCGACGCGCTCGACAACACGCCATGAACGACATGATTCGCGAGGCCACCGACGGCACCCCCTTCCTGGCTCGCACCGACGACCTCTCCGATCCGGCGCTCGTAGCCAGCCAGCTCAACTACACCCTCGGCTCCCTCCCCCTCGTCGGCGGCAACCAATTCACCCTCCACACCGATAACCACCAAGCCATGGTCACCATGGCCGAAGAAGTCGACCGCGCCACCGAATACGTGCACTTCGAGTTCTATATCGCCGCCTACGATGAAACCAGCGCCGTACTCTGGGACTCCCTCTTCGCAGCCCACCGCCGCGGCGTGCAGGTGCGCGTACTCATCGACCACATCGGCTCACGGAAATACCCTTCCTACAAGCGTCTCGTGAAGATGCTCAACGAATCCGGCATGCAATGGAAGCTCACGCTACCCATCAAGCCCTGGAAACTCAAATGGCAGCGCCCCGACCTGCGCAACCACCGGAAGATACTCGTCGTGGACGGCCAGGTCGCCTTCTCCGGCTCGCAGAACGTCATCGACCGTTCCTACGACACCCCCGAAAACATCAAGAAAGGCCTGCGGTGGAAGGACCTCACGTTCTCCTGCACCGGCCCCATCGTCGAAGAACTCAACGCCGTCTTCGTCTCCGACTGGTACTCCGAAACAAACCAGCTACTGCTCGCCGAAATTAACACAAACATTCCCTACGTAGGCGACGGGATGCGCGCCCAGGTTGTGCCCTCCGGCCCCGGTTTCGAAACGGAAAACAACCTACGCCTCATCAACTATATGATTTACAACGCCGAACGGCGCATCACCATCTGCTCCCCGTACTTCGTGCCCGAAGAAACCCTGCTTCAGGCGCTCACCAACGCGGCCTACTCCGGCATCGAAACCACCGTGATTGTGTGCGAAAAGGGCGATCAATTCCTACCCAACATGGCGCAACGCTCCTACTACGAGCAGCTACTCCAGGCCGGCGTGCGCATCCTTCAGTATCCCAGCCCAACCGTACTGCATTCCAAGTTCATGTTCGCGGACGACGACCTGGCATTCATCGGCTCCTCCAATATGGACCCGCGTTCCTTCTCACTCAACATGGAGGTTTCCACCTTCATCACCGACCGCACCATGGTTACCATGCTGGAGGAAGTCACGGCCGATTATGAAAGCAAATGCGCCGAGCTGCTGTACACCCAGTGGGCGGAGCGTCCGCGCCGCATCAAGGTGATTGAGAACCTCTGCCGGCTCTGGTCGTCGCTCCTCTAAATTGTTTTCGTACGCTCGGGGACCGCATTTATGTTCCCGCACTGACCTAAGGATCCCAGATTGCCTCTTTTCATCCGTAAAGCACGCCGTAAGTTCGCAGAGCTCGACGCACACGACGTTGCCCACCGTATTTCCGCGTACACCTACGGTAATTTTCTGGTCCTAGCGGCGTTGCTGACCCTCTACGATGCAAAATCCATCTTTGACGGTACCGCAATCCTCTACATTGCGGGCACCGGCCTGACCACCTATATTGCCCACATTATTGCTGAAATGCAGGAGTACCGGGTGCTACACGGCGGCACCCCTCCTCGTGAATTTGTTAAGCATGCACTACGCAACGCAAGCCCCATTCTTGGCACCACAGTGTACCCCGTCATGTTGCTGATTGTGGCCATGCTTCTGCCGTCTGGTGGCAAATATGACATCATCTTTGACCTCACAATTATTCTCTGCCTGGCAACCGTGGTGTGGCGTATTTTTAGCCTCAACTTCGTCATTGCTCACTACCGCGGTGAACCAATCTGCTGGCGTACTGTCCGAAGCGCAGTATGGCTCACCCTCGCCATTATTATTCTTGATGTCATGAAGTTTATGTTCACTCACGCCGGTAAATAGCCTCAAAGCTCCCCTAAAGCTCGGAATAACCGAGATCAGGGGAGCTTTCGTATCCTCACAAACCGGGTGTATCTAAATATGCAAAGCATAGAAAATATACACCATGGCAGAACCACCGCTCAGGTTCACCGGGTATCCCCCGCTATCTCACTCCGCCAGGTCTCTATACTCCATCTGCCCTTGTCAGATGTTGCTTACAGGGATTACCCTACTGGCTCGCACCACCAGGTTTCAGCCAAAAAGGGCAAAAAGAAACACGCGAAGCCTCCACTCAATGCATAGATTCTATGCGGTGGACGCATCGCGCGTTTATTTCTACCCAATTCTATTCTAACGCCACAAACGGTTTCCCGTGTGAATTGAAGAAGGTTTAATCTGCATCCAGTCGGGAGCCATCAGACGAACCGCCTTCGCACACCCCGCCAAAGCGGTAATAATCGACTCGCAACGCTGATTGAATTCGCTTTGATGCCGTTTATCAACAATTTGCCCGGGAAAATGCCGATGCATTTTCGACACGGAGTCACTACTCTCCTGCAGGCCGTGGCCCGTATGGCCCGGAACATGCTTCACCAGCACACGCTTCTCACGAATTGCCTCGGTCAAAGCACGCATCTGTGCAACCACGCGTTCATCCTGCACGCCCTCCGAAGCCCAAGTCTCAAAAGCCCAACGACTATGAGCCAGGCGCAACACGAAGGTAATAGCACCCAACGAATCAGTGTTAATAATCAGACGACGCGAACCACTACGGAACACCGTGTAGGCGGCCAACACAGCCGAAAGCTCACCGGTCATGATATTCACACCGTCATAATGAGTATGAAAATAGAAGCCGTCCTCACTCACACCGGCAATGCCCATGCGACCGCCACGCTGATACTTCTTGTTGTGCGTGGAACGAAACGAGCAGTCCGTAAAGACGCTGTAATCCTCCAGCTGTTCCAGCGGGCGAGGATCCAGAGCATCATGCACCATAGCGTCCACAGTCTCACGCGTACGGATGACCTCAGCCTGCATCCGCTCATAGGCGGGGGTGCCGGCCAGCTTCACGTGCACCTCACCCAAAGAGTGATTATCGTAGGGGTCCAACACCTTCTCAAAAGCGCGGTACTCCATAATCGTCTTCAGATGGTCGCAATCGCGGAACAGGTGCTTCAAATGCTTACGGTCAGCCGCAATCGTCACCAGGTTGCGACGGTACTGCTCCGGAATGTAATCCCAAGCAGCCAGCACAGCCCGGCCCAGCAAGCGAGGATGCACCTCATCGCAAGACTCCATGAGCGAATGAGTGTGCTGAAAAAGCAAAGGCTCCTCATTGATGACGGTACGGGTGCCGTCCTGCTTCGAAATAAAAACCACCGTCGACAGCGCCGAATAGCAAAAACCCTGCGCCTCGCGGTGTTCCTGAGCTACCGCAATAACAGCGACCCCTTGATTGGTGTACCCGGCTGGGTAGGAGGCACTATAGTCGGGTGCCTCCCAGGTCAGGGCGCATCGTTTGATATGAGCCGGTGAAAATACCAATGCGGTCACCTCCCGTGACTACCATTCCGCTTCTCCTTTCATGCGTGCGGATTGACTTACCTTTCTTTTATAGGTCGAAGCCGGAGGAGGCGCAAACATTTGTGAGAATTTTTTCCAGTCAGCGAAGGGCCAGCGGCCATCCGCTTCCACCGGGGTGGACATCCGCCGCGCCTGAACCACGCAACGGCCCCAAAGGTGTACCGTAAAAGAGTCATCAACGATGCGGCACTAGCCGCCCCTAACCGAAGGAGAAACCATGATTGGTGTCTACGCAGGACTGTCCGTCAAGCCCGAGCACGTCGAGGAATTCCTCAAGACCATTGAGCCGCTCGTAACCGCCAGCCGCAAAGACGAGGGCAACGTCAGCTACGACTTCGGTACTGTCTCCGAAACCGAGTTTGCTTTCATCGAGCGTTGGGAATCCCAGGCTCTGCTAGATACACACATGGCCACCGAGCACTTCCAGAAGGCTGTCGCCGCATGGGAGCCGCTACTCGCCTCCGAGCTGGACGTGCGTATCGTCAACTTCCGCTAAGTAGCCTCTAAACATACGGTGCCCGGCATCCCTTCCTCTGAAGGGTGCCGGGCACCGTGTACTTTAAGTCCCGAAAGCGAGCGCAACCGCTAGTGACGCTCCAGGCCAACCTCCACCGAATCAAGGGTGAAACCATGACCGGAGCTCACGCAGTGCACCTTACCGGTATTCACCGACTTGCAGGTGTACCCGTAGGCGGTCACCACCTGACCAATCGGTAGGGTCATAATCTTCTGGGTGTCTACCGGCTCCGGGCTGGAGGTCTGACCCACCAGGGAGGCCTCCGCAGTGTCCTTGTTCAGGTGCACTCGCTGCTGCGGCGCACCAGTCGCGGCGTCCCACCCCGGCAAGGTAAGGGGCACCATAGCCTGACAGTCCACACCTCCAGGCTTGATGGCGCAAGCTACCTTACCGTCAGCGCTGGCGAAGCGCAGAGTCTCAACGGTTTTCGCCTGCTCCCCCTGACCAAAAGTGCCGCCGCCGTACGCCTCAGCGAAAGTCAGCGTGCCCGACAGCATACGGGTCGTAGTAGGAATAACCGCCAGGCGAGGCTTCTCGGCACTACCGCTCTGGGTAAAGCAGGCCGCCGTCACGTAGGCGCGGCCCTGCACCTGGGTTGTGCACTGGTACCACTCCACCGAGGCGGTGCCGTTCTGGCTCTTACGGTTATTGAAAAGACGGATCGTTTCCTGAGCCTTCGTACAATCGGATCCGTCATACACGTAGATACCGGCGGAATCCCCCAGCAGGCTCGTCACGCCGCAACGGGATCCGGGATCGGTGGTCTGGGCGCTCGAGGTGGCAAAGGCCGCCTCATACTCGGCATCGGTGCTCGGCTCAGCGGTGGGAGTTGCAACCGCATCAAAGGTGGCCGGCGCATCCAACCCGAGGGGAATCTGAACCGTGTTAGCCTTCCACGCACCGTCAGCGGTCTGGAAGAGGGTCTTCGCATCAACAGATGCCGTAGGGGTAGCCGCCGAGGTGATCGGAGCAGAATCAGAGTATTCTTCGTGGGCGGCACACGAACTCAAAGTTAGTGCGCCGATGCAGGCCAAAGCGGTTAGTGCGCGGCGCGTCAGGGGACGCCGCACACGTGCAGGTAGGGTAAGCATGAATGCCAAATCCTCACAGGTACGGTAGGTGCAATGTATTTGAGTGGTTGTGCTGAGTCGGTGAATACAAACCGGGTGCCCCTACACCCTACTGCAACCCAGGGAACCTCGCAATACACCTCGCCGAGAACCCACAAAAGAGAGCTACTACCGATAAGGGTAGTGACCTACCCCACATACATGTGGGGTAGGTCACTACCCTTATTAGACGCCACGCTGAGGCGTCCCACTACATCAGAGACCGGCCGCAACGCACCAGCCTCACGACCATCATGTCAGCGACTTAAGCATCCTCAGGCAGGATACGCACGCCACCCTTATCGGCCGAAGCAGCCAGCATGCCGTACACCTTCAGCGCGTTCGACACGTGACGCTCACGCGGCTTCGACGGACGCCACGGCGCGGCACCCTTCGCCTCGCGGCGAGCAGCCAGCTCCTCATCCGAAACGTTCACGCGCAGGATGCGGTTGTTCACGTCAATCTCAATCTCGTCACCGGTCTGCACCAGGCCGATCGCGCCGCCAGCAGCCGCCTCCGGGGAGACGTGACCGATAGAAATACCCGAGGTACCACCGGAGAAACGACCGTCAGTAATCAGCGCACACTTCTTGCCAAGGCCCAGACCCTTCAGGTAGGAGGTCGGGTACAGCATTTCCTGCATGCCGGGGCCACCCTTCGGACCCTCGTACTGGATGACGACAATGTCGCCTTCCTTCACGTTCTTCGACAGAATCTCGTGCACAGCCTCGTCCTGCGACTCGACCACGAAGGCGCGGCCCTTGAAGTGGAACAGCTCCTCATCAATACCAGCGGACTTGATGATCGCACCGTTCTGGGCGATGTTGCCGTACAGGACCGCCAGACCGCCGTCCTTGGTGTACGCGTGCTCCACGGCGCGGATGCAACCGTTCTCGGCGTCGGTCTCGTGGGATTCGTACTTGTTCGCGGTGGAGAACGCCTGAGTGGTGCGCACGCCGCCGGGAGCCGCGAGGAACAGTTCCTTCGCCTTCTCGCTCGCCTTGCCGCTGCGGATATCCCACTCGTCCAGCCACTCGTCCAGCGAGTCAGCGTGAACAGAATGAACGTTCTTGTGCAGCAGGCCGGCACGGTTCAGCTCACCCAGCAGGGCGGGGATACCGCCGGCACGGTGCACGTGCTCAATGTGGTACTTGGTGGAGTTCGGGGCGACCTTCGCCAGGCAGGGAACCTGACGCGAAATACGGTCAATATCCTTCAGGGTGAAGTCAGCGCCCGCCTCGTGCGCAATCGCCAGGGTGTGCAGCACGGTGTTGGTCGAACCGCCCATCGCCACATCCAGCGCCATAGCGTTCTCGAACGCCTCCTTGGTCGCAATGGAGCGCGGCAGAACCGACTCGTCATCCTGCTCGTAGTAGCGCTTGGACAGTTCAACGATGCGGCGGCCAGCATCCAGGAACAGCTCCTTACGAGCAACCTGAGTAGCCAGGGTGGTACCGTTACCGGGCAGCGCCAGACCAATCGCCTCATTCAGGCAGTTCATCGAGTTCGCGGTGAACATACCCGCGCACGAACCGCAGGTCGGGCACGCATTCTTCTCGATCTGGGCGAGCGCAGCGTCACTGACGCTGTCATCAACAGCCATCACCATGGCGTCCACCAGGTCGAGGCGGTGCTCAACAATGCCCTCAATGCCCTCGCCGGACTCCATGGGGCCGCCAGAGACAAAGATGGTGGGGATGTTCAGGCGCATAGCCGCCAGAAGCATACCGGGGGTGATCTTGTCACAGTTAGAGATGCACACCAGCGCGTCGGCACGGTGCGCGTTGACCATGTACTCGACCGAGTCAGCAATCAGATCGCGGGAAGGCAGCGAGTAGAGCATACCGTCGTGACCCATCGCGATACCGTCATCAACAGCGATGGTGTTAAATTCCTTGGCGACGCCGCCAGCCTCACGAATCGCGCCGGCGACCAGCTCACCCATGTCCTTCAGGTGCACGTGGCCGGGCACGAACTGGGTAAAGGAGTTCGCGATAGCAATAATGGGCTTGCCGAAGTCGTCATCGCCCATGCCGGTGGCACGCCACAGGGCGCGGGCACCAGCCATGTTACGGCCGTGAGTTGAAGTACGTGAACGCAGTTCTGGCATTGTTTTACCTTCCGTAGTGATGCAAGTACTGATTTTACGCGCGGCGTCCAACGCTCTTCAGCTCAGGGTCACTTTGGTTTCATGCATCGAAACGCGCACGAGCCTGCAACCGCCTATCGGTGGGAGGGTTGAGGCCACGGGGGTTGTGCCGGATCTGCGGCAGAATTGCCCCCTTTGGGGTAGATGGGGGACATCACCCCATTATGCCCCCTAATCTGGAATGAGCTCAGGTTGCAGGCGGCGATATTCAGTCGGCGAACGCACCAGGAGGCGGCAGGCTGCTGTGTCTGCCGCGTACAGACCTCGTTGTGCATACGTAGCACCGGCGCGGTTCGTATCCAACGCACTGATTTATACACACTGAACCCTGCTTACGTTTCAGAAGGTTTCCATGACACAGGCACCCACCGCATCACTCACCCTCACCCCGGCAGGCGGCAAGGACTTTGCCTCCTCGGTAATCTACCAGGTGTACCCCAAGTCCTTCTACTCCGCGGCCGGTGGCACCTACGGCGACCTGCGCGGCATTATCGAGAAAGTGCCCTACATCGCCTCCCTCGGCGTGGACATGGTGTGGTTCAACCCCTTCTTCGCCTCCCCCCAGAACGACAACGGCTACGACATCTCCGACTACTACGCCATCAACCCCGACCTGGGCACCATGGAAGACGTCGAAGAGATGATTGCCGCCCTCGCCGAGTACGGTGTGGGCGTCATGTTCGACATGGTGCTCAACCACGTTTCGACCGAGCACGAGTGGTTCCAGCGTGCGCTCGCCGGTGAGCGCGAGTACTGGGATTACTTCTACATTCGCCCCGGCAAGCACACCGAGGACGGCCAGCTACGCGAACCCACCAACTGGGAGTCGAAGTTCGGCGGGCCTTGCTGGTCCCGCTTCGGCGAGTACACGGATGAGCACGGCACTCCCCTGTTCTACATGCACCTGTACGACCGCACCCAGGCTGACGTGAACTGGTACAACCCGGTCGTGCGCGACGAACTGTTTAAGGTCGTGAACTTCTGGTACGACAAGGGCGTGCGCGGCTTCCGCTTCGACGTCATTAACGTCATCGGCAAGGGTGAGGAGTTGCTCGATGCCCCCGAAGGCACCGTCGACAAGGCACAATACACCGACACCCCGATTGTGCACACACGCATTCAGCAGCTGAACCGCGCCTCCTTCGGTCAGCACGACGACACCGTGACCGTGGGCGAAATGTCCTCGACCAGCATCGAGAACTGCGTGGGCTACTCCAACCCGGCAAACCACGAGCTGGACATGGTGTTCAGCTTCCACCACCTGAAGGTGGACTACGAGAACGGCGAGAAGTGGTCGAAGGTGCCGTTCCGTTTTGCCGAGTTGAAGCAGATTCTGAATGATTGGGCACTGGGCATGCAGGCCGGCGGCGGCTGGAACGCGCTGTTCTGGAATAACCACGATCAGCCGCGCGCGCTGAACCGTTTTGGTGATGTTGAGCGTTACCGTGCCGAGTCGGCGACCATGCTGGCGACCATGATTCACCTGCTGCGCGGCACCCCGTACGTGTACCAGGGCGAGGAAATCGGCATGATTGACCCGGTCTACTCCTCGATCGAGCAGTACGTGGATGTGGAGGCGCACAACGCTTACGCGATGCTGCGTGAGCGCGGTCTGAGCGAGCAGCAGGCTCTGGAGATTGTGCGCGCGAAGGCCCGCGATAATTCACGTGTGCCGATGCAGTGGACCGCTGATCCGGCAACCGCCGGCTTCGGTTCCGAGTCGCCCTGGCTGGCTCCTGCCCCGGTGCGTGATACGGCGACCGGTGCCGGTATTTCGGTGGAGGATGAGGAACGCGACGGCGTGATTCTGCCCTACTACCGCAACCTGATTGCCCTGCGTAAGCAACACCCGATTATTGCGCGCGGTTCGTACGCACCTTTCGCGCTGGAGCACGAGCGGGTGTTTGCGTACCTGCGTGAGCTGCCCACCGAAGGTGACACTGAAAACGACAACCCGGCGCAGCGTCTGCTGGTGCTGACGAACTTCTACGGTGAGCCGACCGAGGTTGAGGTTCCGGCTGAGTTCGTCCGTTCCGGTCGCGTGCTGGTGTGTAATTACAAGAATTATACGGTCGATTCCGCTGCGGCTGATTCGGCTGAAACGGTGACGCTGAGCCTGCGCCCCTACGAGGCACTGGCGCTGCTCGTTGAAGGCTAAAAGCGGCTCTGTGCCTCTCCCCTAGCTTGCGGGTAAAGAGCACTATAAACCGACCTGGGAATATTCTATTTCAAGAATATTCCCAGGTCGGTTTGATTTTACCCATACTTGTCAAGGAATTTTAGGAGGTGCTCTAGAAACCCCGCTCGCCCAGCCACCAGGCCGCCGCCTGTGCGGGTTCCTGCTTCAAGGTGCCAGCCACGCGGTCGTTAAGAACGCGAAGGTCGGCAGTGGTGAGCTTCTCCGAAACCCGGTTCAGCACCTCCACGGCGCTCTCGGGCACCCGCGAAGTATTCACGATAGGCAGCACCTGCTGGGCCAAAATCATATTCTTTGGGTCTTCCAATACCACCAGCTTATTCTGCTCAATCGCGGGGGTCGTCGAGTAAAGGTCAACCACCTGCACGGTATCATCCAGCAGGGCCTTGACGGTCAGCGCGCCGCCTCCATCCGAGAGAGGTACGAACTCAGCGGGAACGCATCCGTACTTCTCCTTCAGGCCCGGGATACCGTAGGCGCGCTCGGCGAACTCGGGGGCCGCGCCGAGCTTGAGGTCGGTGCAGTGGGAGGCGAGATCCTCAAGGCTTCGCAGACCGTATTTTTGCGCAGTCTGCGCGGTCACGACGAGGGAGTCCTTATCCTCGGCGGCGGAGGCCTTCAGCGCGCGCAACTCACCGCCGCGAGTCTGCAGGGTACTCAGGGCCGCGGGCAGAGCCTGCAGAATTTCCTCGGCGGTCGAGGCGGTGGCCTTCGGGTCGAGGTAGAGCAGCAGGTTGCCGGAGTAATCCGGAATGACGTCCACCGCGCCGGAGGCGAGCGCCCCCAGGTACGCTTCACGGGCGCCGATGCTCAGCTGGGTGCGGGCATCAAATCCCGCCTTTTTGAGCGCCCCGGCGAAGATTTCAGCGAGAATCTGGGATTCGGCGAAGGCCGCCGAGCCGACGACGATTCCCTCGTGATCGCCGCTGAAGACGTTCTCACCGCTGAGCCCGCAGGCGCTGAGAAGACCCGTCACGCCGAGCACTCCGGCAGCACCCAGAACGGTGCGGCGCGAGAAGATATGAGGCTTCTGATTCATCGGGTTCATGCCTTCCTACGATTAATAGCGAGCCCCGCGGGGGTGAGCCAGCGCTGCACGAGGCCCATGAGCGCATCCACAACGAAGGCGAGAAGCGCCACGAGCAGGGTGGCGACCAGCATGCGCGGGTAGTCGCGCACCGCCAGGCCGTCAAAGAGGTAGCGACCGAGGGTTCCGCCGCTCACGTAGGCGACGATGGTAGCCGTCGCGATGACCTGCACGAGCGCGGAACGCAGGCCGCCCAGCATCAGCTGCAATCCCAGCGGAATCTCAACGCGCGTAAGAATCTGCCATTCGGTCAGGCCCTGGGCGCGGGCCGCATCCACCAGCTCTTCGGGAACGGAGGCGAGGCCCTCCAGCACCCCGGAAAGCAGTGGTGCGGCGGCGATAATGACCAGTACGACCAGGGAGGGGACAATCGAAATCCCTAGCCAGAGCGCCACGAGGGTGAGCAGACCGAGGGCGGGTAGGGCTCGGCTGGCGCCGACGAGGGTCGTCAGCAGGTTGGCGGCCCAACGGCGCGAGCGGATCCTGCGGTGTCCCGCCCAGAGGCCGAGCGGAACCACCAGCGCGGCCGCGCAGGCGACGGCGAAGAACGTGATGCCCAGGTGTTCCAGCAGGCGCGCGGTGATACCGTCGCTCCCCTGCCAGCGGGAGGCATCCCCCAGGTAGAAGAAGGTGCGTTCGATAACGTTCACGGTGGTTACCTCCTCCTTTCAGCGGCACGCCAGGGGGTCAGGATACGGGTCAGCAGCATGAGGAGGCCGTCAAGCACGAAGGCCATGCCCAGGCTCAGGGCGACACCCACCAGAATCTCAGAGGGAATATCGCGCGCTAGGCCGTCGGTGAAGAGGGTGCCGAGCGAGGGCACGCCGATGAGCGCACCGATGGAGACCATGGCGATATTAGAGACGGTTGCCACGCGCAGGCCCGATAGAATCACGGGTGCCGCCAGGGGCACCACCAGTTCGCGACGTGCCTGGCCGGGTGTGTATCCGAGGGCTCGGGCCGATTCGTAGAGGCTGTCTGGCACGGAGTCGAAGGCATCCACACCGGCACGCACCATGAGCGAGAAGCTGTACACGCTCAGCGCGACCAGCACGTTCATCGGGGAAATAATCGAGGTTCCCAGGACGAGCGGCATCAACACAAATAGCGCGATGGAGGGAATCGTGTACAGCAATGAGGAAAGGTGTAGGAGGGTCAGCGTGCCGGGGCGACGTCCGCCTTTCGAGGCGCGGCGACGGCTGGCGTAGTAGGCGACGGGCATGGCCAGGGCCGCCCCCACCGCGACGGGCACGACTGCCTGGTAGAGGTGGTTGAGGGTGAGCTCCAGGATGCGCCGACCATTGGCCGCGACCCATTCCCAGTGCAGGTCACCGGCCGCTAGAGGAGGTGCACTCAACAGAACAGATTGAAGAACGCTCATTCGTTATCCATGCCTTTCGGGGCGTGTTCTTGAGCCTCTCGGCGCATTCCCTCGAGGCGACGAGCACGCGCCTGACGCACCGTGCGCTCATCGAGCAGGCCGGCGACAGAACGGCTCACGAAGGAACGCACGAAGTCATCGGCCGGACTGTACAGAATCTCTTCGGGAGTTCCGTACTGGGCCAGGCGACCGCCCTCTGCAAAGACGGCGATGCGGTCGCCCAGCAGGAGCGCCTCGTCGATATCGTGAGTCACGAACACGATGGTCTTACCCAGGCGCGCCTGCAGATGCAGAAGTTCGCGCTGCAGCTCGGTGCGCACAATCGGGTCAACGGCCGAAAAGGGCTCGTCCATGAGCAGGATGGGCGCATTGGCGGCAAGGGCACGAGCCACGCCGACGCGCTGCACCTGGCCGCCGGAAAGTTGGGCCGGGTAGCGGTCCGCGTAGCCTGCATCCAGGCCCACCAGCTCCAGCAATTCCACGGCACGGGCGCGCGCTTCACGACGCGACATTCCCTGAAGCCGGGGCACGGTAGCAATGTTTTGAGCGACGGTGCGGTGCGGCATGAGGCCACCGTTCTGCATCACGTAGCCAATGCCACGGCGCAGCTCGTAGGGGTTCTTCTTGTGCACGTTCACGCCGTCAATGGTGATGGTGCCGCTATTGGGCTCCACCATGCGGTTAATCATGCGCAGACTAGTGGTTTTACCGCAGCCGGAGGGGCCGACGAATACGGTAATCTGCCCGGCGGGAATATGCAGGTTCAGGTTCTGCAGTACCGTGGTGGGTTCGCCGGTTCGACTCGGGTAGCTCTTGGTGATGTTGTCGAAGCGGATTCCGCCTGCCTGAGCGCTGTCGGCAGCCGCATTTTTTGCCCAGGGAATCTGGGGTGAGCTCTCCGGAGGCTGTGTACTGAAATTCTGGGCAGTCATGGGTGCGGCAATCCTTTCTGTAACCCGTTGTATGCACTCTTTCAGCAGAAATTATCGAGTAGCTTCCTGCTGGGCGTTTCTACAGTGAGTGTGGTGTACCTGTTCTGTACATAGACCGTATATAAAAAGGCGGCACCCCAGGGTTTTATTCCCAAGATGCCGCCCTTTCGACAATTTGCAGTATCTGCAACCGCCAAGTGTTTTAAAAAAACAAAACCCGCCCCACTGTAGAAGCCTGGAGGCGGATTTCGTGGCTCCGACCGGCGTCGATCCGGTGACCTTACGATTTTCAGTCGTACGCTCTACCAACTGAGCTACAGAGCCTTGCGTATTTAGTTTTAGATACGCAATGACCGCGTCTTCGGATGAGTAATCATCTGAACTTACGCGGCCAGAGCGACCCCGACGGGACTTGAACCCGCGACCTCCGCCGTGACAGGGCGGCGCGCTAACCAACTGCGCTACGGGGCCTTGTTGGAATCAACAGGAGTAAATCCTACATCATCTAACTTGGCTTTGCAAACCGATATGATTTGCAAGTACCCCCAACGGGATTTGAACCCGTGCTACCGCCGTGAAAGGGCGGCGTCCTAGGCCGCTAGACGATGGGGGCCTAGTCGATCGAACAGGTTCTTTATTCATCCCGTCGTTCGAACCTCCACTAGTCTACGCTAGGTTCAGAAGAGCGCGCAAATCGTATTGTTCGATTTTGGGAGTTTCCGAGGCTGATACGCAGGTATTTATGTTCCAGAACACCATCATTTAAACATGTCAGAACAAATTATGTGAAAAATAAAAAATTTTTAAATTTTCTTCGAAATCCCCTCTTGGATGCGGTTTTTGAGGTTCAATCCCCCTCCACGCCCCCAAGCTACCCTTATATAGCCCCAAGGAATTGCCGACAGGAGAGATGCGCACGGAGATACCGCCTAATCACTCCAGCCAACCTGCGCCACATACAGCCCCTGACGGTCGCACTGACAGTCGAGTAGGCGCTTTCCCACAGGCCTGCCGAGAGCGGCACCTGCCGGAAATTCATGAAGGCGCACACGCACTCAAAAATCCGCATCCCTCCCACCCTCCGTCGCCTCGCATCTCACACAAGCGCCCCGCGTGCATGCCTAAATTTATGGAGTGACCTCGGAAGTACTTTTGCCCTTTTCGACATTTACTAAAAATGCACTTTGTGCATATTTGGCAAAATAGTCATTTATCCGATGCGCATATCAAGCGCATATTTAGTAGTGCGCTATGTGAAAGTGCACTTTTTGAAGAAAAGTATTCCCTGCATCTCGCAAGTGTGCACCATAATGCAAATATTCACTCCAGGGAATACAATAAACAGGCTTGTCAGAGGCATATTTTTACGCCAATGCACCTAAAGCGGGATTTATGACGACACACAAATATAAAGATTTGATAAACCTCTAGCGATTGACAAGGCGAGATAATATTCGCCTCAAAATAGCCCCCAATATTGCTTGAAGCGCCCTCTTTGAGCACCGTACTATAGGAGACGTGAGATCGCTTCCGGACCTCACGGGACCACTTCCGAAAAGTCCCAACGACGAAAGTCACCGCACATTATTTACCGATAAACCGTATAGAGATCTGATGGGGGATCCAGCGTCGGCAGCAACGCCCGCCACGAATCACCGCGTGACAGGCACGGGCACCATCCCGTACGAAAGCATGCAACCTGGATCCTCCAACTGTGTCCATAGCTCGCTGAGCGCGTCAAATATGCCACGCCACCAGCAGCATCCCCCAGGTCTGAATAAGTGTGCGCGGTCCACACGCCGTAGGACCGCGTGCTTGTTTAGAGAGCTAATCTTGGTGTTTCTTTAGCTTTCTAGACCCCGTTAGAGGACGCGCCGCACGTGGAGCCACTGCATGGGTTCGCCGCGCGTCCAGGGTAGCCGGAGGGTATGTCCTCGAGTGTCTTCGGCACCTACCCCGCCCACCCCGCATTACCTCATGATGCGGGGTGGGTTTTCTTTACCCCTCCTCGCCTCCCCAATTTCCCGCAAGAGACAAAAATCGACCCCGCACCGGCACACGGTACGGGGTCGATTTCTACGTTCTACCTACTACGCGGCAGGATTACTCGCCACGGGAGATGTTAATCATCTCGTCGCGGTCCACAACCTTCACGCGGGCGCGAGGCTCACCGGCAGCGTCCTTGGATACTGCGCCCAGTGCCTTCTCGTGGTCGTCTAGGCGGTGCCAGCCTTCCCAGGTGGTGTACTTGATGCCCTTAGAGTCCAGGTAGGCACTGAAGGTCTCGGCGTCCGGCTCGGGGGCGGTGTAGAGGTTCTCGTGGTCCTCAAGCAGGTGGGTGATGGTCTCGAGCGCATCGGACTTGGTGGAGCCAATCAGGCCCACGGGGCCGCGCTTGATCCAACCGGTTGCGTACAGGCCGGGAACGACCTCACCGTTCTCGTCCACGACGCGACCCTCAACGTTGGTGACCACGCCGCGCTTGCTGTCGTAGCCGACCTCGGGCAGCTCGGAACCGAAGTAACCGATGGCGCGGTAGACGGCCTGCACGGGGTAGTCCACGTACTCGCCGGTGCCGATGATACCGCCCTTGCCGTCCAGCTTATTGCGCTCCATGCGCAGGCCCACGACCTTGCCATCTTCGCCGAGAATCTCGTGCGGGGACTGCAGGAAGTGCAGGTGCAGGCGGCGGGATGCGGTCTGCTCGTTGTTCTTCTGGTCTTCCAGCCAGCCGCGCAGGGTCTTCATCATGACCTTGGTCTGGGCGTTCTTCTCCATTGCTTCCTCGGAAGCGGCGTCGAACTGGAAGTCCTCTTCGTATAGGACGATGTCCACGTCGCGGGAGTGTGCGAGTTCGCGCAGCTCGAGCGGGGTGAACTTCATCTGTGCGGGGCCGCGGCGACCGAAGACGTGCACGTCGGTCACGGGGGAAGCCTTCAGGCCCTGATAGACGTTATCGGGGATTTCGGTGACGAGCAGGTCGTCAGCGTGCTTGGAGAGGATGCGGGAGACGTCCAGGGCGACGTTGCCGTTACCGAGCACCGCTACCTGCTCAGCCTTCAGCGGCCAGGTGCGGGGATAGTCGGGGTGACCGTCGTACCAGGAGACGAAGTCGGCAGCGCCGTAGGAGCCGTCCAGGTCGATGCCCTCAATGTTCAGCGCTGCGTCGTGAATGGCTCCGGTCGCGAAGATAATGGCGTCGTAGTGCTCGCGCAGGTCGGCGAGGGTTAGGTCCTTACCGTACTCGACGTTGCCGAAGAAACGGATGTCGCCGCGGTCCAGGACCTTGTGCAGGGCGGTGATGATGCCCTTAATGCGCGGGTGGTCCGGTGCCACACCATAACGAATCAGGCCGAAGGGGGCGGGGTAGCGGTCGAAGATGTCGATGGCGACCTCGACGGCGCCGGTGCGGACTTCTTCGGACTTGGTGAGGATGTCGGCGGTGTAAATACCGGCGGGACCTGCACCAATCACGGCGACGCGCAGGGGGCGTGCTGCTTCAGACACGAATATCTTCCTTTCAAAGTTCACCGCCAAACGCCCGGTACGGCGTGAAGGCGCGGTGAGCTTAGTGTTCACTTCGTGCCTATTTTACCGGGCAAGAGCGCCCCTATACGGGGAAAAGGGGACAAGCTCAGCAAATAGGATAATTTTCTATCACCTAATACGGCCTCAGTGGAGGACTGCGGGGCGAGCTGCGGTCGATCCGCTCCGCACAAAAAACCGCCCCGCCCTCCGAGGTGCAGGAGGGCGGGGCGGCGTATGGAACACGCATCCGCGTGGATTTTTGCTACCTCAACCGTATGCGGGCGAGGAGTTTAGGGGCGAAGCCTAGCGAGCCTCGACGGGGTACTCGGCGTCCGGCTCGCCGGTGATGCGGTTACGCAAATCGCGGCGGACCAGTTCAATGGACCAGAGCCAGATGATGTGGCCGAAGAATTCTGAGAAGTGCTCGCCGAAGGGCTGGTTCCAGGGAGCGGGCACGATACCCATGGCGGGCATGATGATGACGTGGAAGAGGATGTCCAGGACGATACCAAATACGACACCCTGCCAGAGCTTAATCTTGGGCCAGTACTCGGCGACCACGCAGTAGAGGACCGCGAAGAAAATCGCGAAGGAGAAGTGGATGATAAAGCTCATGTAGGGCAGGTCGTTGCCCAGGTAGGAGTATGTTGCGTGGGAGGTTTCCGGGGACATGCCGAAAATCTGCTCCAGCAACGCCTGCGGCGGGTTGGTGGAGTTACGCTCGGGGGTGCGCGGCGGGAAGGGCACTTCCCAACCGAACTTGATAATGCCCGAGAAGATACCGGCGATAATGCCGACGAGGACCGCAACGCCAACGCGGCGGCGTGCAGGGTCGGTGATGGTTTTGAAGGTGACCTTGACCTTCTGCCCCGCCTTCTTGGCGGTGGTGGTTACTGCGTTCTCAGACATGTCGCTCCTGAGGTGTGAAGTGGTGTGCTTAGTGCCTCAACCCTACCGCAATCCCAACATTATTCCCAGGGGTTTCACACATAAACCCACTTAAAGCCAAAAATACCTTTATTTTTATATCGCGCTGACCAGCATGTTTACATTTCTAAATCTGCGGAAAATTTTTACTGACAGATTTCGCATAAAATGTCACATCACTTCATGTAATACTTGAAAGTTTCTCAATAGCACCCCCTCATGGCCGCTTGAGCGCACGCAAAAGCCCCCGGTACGGCGAGAAAAACTCACCGCGCCGGGGGCTCATAAAGCTTTCACATGCGACCCGAAACGAAGACTAGGGGGTCGGTTGCTAGGCGGCGGGTACCGCCTCAAAGGTTACGGCCAGTTCGTCACGCTCACCAAAGCGGACCAGGTTGCGGTCCAGCACATCCGCCAGGCGGGCAGCCTGTTCGTCGTTTTCGGCGCGTACCTCCATGATGAGTGCACCGTCGGTTTCGCACAGGTCACCGTAGCCGCGGAAAATGCCGTCGCGGTTGAAGGTGAGGCGAATGCCGTCGGGCAGTTCTGCGGTGCCGAGCTTGCGGCCCATGTGCGAGCCGAGCTGCTTAATGTATCGGGCGGGGCGGTCGGTTGCTACGACGGCGCGCTGGCGTACCGGCAGGGATTCTGCGGCGGGGTAGTTCTCAGCGGTGTTTTCTTGGGGAGTTTCAGTCACGGTGGACTCCTTCTTATCTATACCGAGTTCTCATCTATGCCGAAAAAGGCTCACCACACTGAACCCTGCATCCGGCAACGCATTGTTTCACCTCGAATATAGCAGGAACTTAGGGTTTACTAACCTAATATGTGATCGCTGTTCGCGCAGGGGCGAGAGACGGTTATCTCTATGACGCATCCGCCCCTCGACAACCCCGCAGGCGCCGCGAGGAGGGCCCCGAGGGCAGTTCCAACGACTGAAAACTACCTGAGAGTTTGCTGAACTAGCGTAGAAAATACCTTTAACCGTAAAATATCGTGGTAACAACAGCGTCACATCCCACTTTGCGGGACGTGACGCTTTTCTTATGCGGGCTCGGAACCCCGAGTCACGCCCCGACTATGAGTATCTACGGATTTTCACGAATGTCTTCTGAGAACACCGCGGCTCCCCAGACCCCCAAGGCAGAAGCCAAGGGCGCACTGGACCGTTACTTCAAAATCACTGAGCGAGGCTCCACCATCGCCGCCGAATTCCGCGGCGGCCTCGCCACCTTCTTCGCGATGAGCTACATCGTCGTGCTGAACCCCCTCATCATTGGCCTCGGCAAGGACGCATCCGGCAACGCGCTCGGCGTACCGCAGGTCGCAGCAATGACCGCACTGGTCGCAGGCGTTATGACCATCCTCATGGGCGTCGTCGCCAAGCAGCCCTTCGCCATGGCGGCAGGCCTCGGCGTGAACGCGCTGCTGGCAACCACCATCGCCTCCACCCCCAACCTGACCTGGCCCGCCATGATGGGCCTCGTCGTCTGGGCTGGTGTGCTGATGACCATCCTCGTGCTGACCGGCTTCCGCACCGCTGTGTTCAACGCGGTCCCCGAATCGCTCAAGGTCGCAATCGTCGTCGGTATCGGCTTCTTCATCGCCTTCATCGGCCTCGTCAACGCGGGTATCATCCGCCGCATGCCCGATGCAGCCGGCACCACCGTGCCCGTCTCCTTCGGCGTGAGCGGCCACCTGCTCGGCTGGCCCACCCTGGTCTTCCTCTTCGGTCTGTTCCTCACCATTGCGCTGTTCATCCGCAACGTGAAGGGCGCCATCCTCTACGGCGTCATCGCCTCCACTGTCCTCTCCATCATCCTGGAGCAGGTCGTCCCCTCCGGTAGCGTCCTGAAGTCCCCCACCGGCTGGTCCCTGAACATTCCCGTCTGGGACTCCAGCACCAGCAAGCTGCCCGACTTCTCGTTGTTCGGTGCCGCTGACCTGTTCGGTGCTTTCGGCACTCTCGGTGGTATGGCAGCTGTTCTGCTGATCTTCACCATCCTCATCTCCGCGTTCTTCGACGCAATGGGCACCTCTGTCGGTCTCGCAACCGAGGCAGGCACCATGAAGGACGGTCAGATCGAGAACGTTGACAAGGTCCTGCTCGTGGACGCCCTCGGCTCCGTAGCCGGCGGTGGCACGTCCTCCTCCTCGAGCCAGATCTTCGTTGAATCGGCTACCGGTATCGGCGCGGGCGCACGCACCGGCTTCGCAAACATCGTCACCGGTGTGCTGTTCCTGATCGCTATCTTCCTGTCCCCGCTGGTCACCATCGTCCCCTTCGAGGCTGTTGCACCCGCAATGGTGTTCGTTGGCTTCCTGATGATCCGCCAGGCAGTGAACATCGACTGGAATGACTGGGGTCTGGGTATCCCCGCGTTCATGACCATCATCTTCATGCCCCTGTCCTACTCCATCGCGGACGGTATCGGCGCAGGCTTCCTGTCCTACGTCTTCATCCGCCTGGTGCAGGGTCGCGGCAAGGAAGTTCACTGGCTCATGTACGTGGTGTCCGCAGTGTTCCTTATCTTCTTCGCTAACGGCTTGATTACCGGCTGGATGCACTAAATACATCGGGTGCTCAACCCTCCCACGTGGAGGCTTGGGCACCGGCAGGGCGGGGTACCGGCACCTTCGGGTGTCGGCGCCCCGCCCTGAGCTATTCTTCCCCCGTCCCAACCACCGATTCTGGCTATTTGTGCTGGTTGCGGGCGTAAGGGAAACACCACATCACCGGCTGAACCGCCGCACACAACGCGTTTCACCGGCACGGACCGTACGGGTGGCGCCTACAATGGGTTGAATCATTGTGGCGGCGCCCGATTATGCCCGGTTATGGGTCTAACCCGCGAAACCGGCGGCGCAACAGTACACACCGAACAACATCAACGGATCCTTACATGTCTGAACCTCAGAAGGCGGCCGCGCCCACCGGTGCACTCGACCGCTACTTCAAGATTTCCGAACGCGGCTCCTCCATCGCCGCCGAACTCCGCGGCGGCCTCGCCGCGTTCTTCGCCATGAGCTACATCGTGGTGCTGAACCCCCTCGTCATCGGTACCGGTGCTGACGCTTCCGAACGCACCCTCGGTATCGCACCCGTCGCCGCTGTGACCGCGCTGGTTGCCGGCGTGATGACCATCCTCATGGGTGTTATCGCTAAGCAGCCCTTCGCGATGGCAGCTGGCCTGGGCGTGAACGCGCTGCTCGCCTCCACTATTGCCACCACCCCGAACCTGACCTGGGCAGACATCATGGGCCTGGTCGTTCTTGCCGGTCTGATCATGACCATTCTGGTGCTCACCGGCTTCCGTACCGCGGTGTTTGAGGCGGTCCCGGAGTCGCTCAAAACCGCGATCGTGGTGGGTATCGGCTTCTTCATTTCCTTTATCGGTCTGGTCGACTCCGGCATTATCCGCCGCATGCCTGACGCAGCCGGCACTACCGTGCCGGTGACCCTCGGCGCAGGTGGTCACCTGCTCGGCTGGCCCACTCTCGTCTTCCTCTTCGGTCTGTTCTTCACCATCGCCCTGTTTATCCGCAACGTGAAGGGCGCGATCCTGTGGGGCGTGCTCGCCTCCACCGCACTGTCCCTGATTCTGGAGGCGGTTGTCCCCTCCGGTTCTGTACAGAAGGCTGCAACCGGCTGGTCCCTGAACGTGCCCTCCCTGGCGGACATGAAGTTCACCACCCCGAACTTCTCCCTCATCGGTTCCGCTGACCTGTTCGGCGCGTTCTCCCACATCGGCCCGCTGGCTGCCTCGCTGCTGGTGTTCACCATTCTGCTGTCCGTGTTCTTCGACGCTATGGGCGTTTCGGTTGGTCTTGCCGCCGAGGCTGGCACCATGAAGGACGGCAAGGTTGAGGACATTGACAAGGTCCTGCTCGTGGACGCTTTCGGTTCCGTTGTTGGTGGTGGCGCGTCCGGTTCGGCGAACCAGATTTTCGTGGAGTCCGCTACCGGTATTGGTGCGGGTGCACGCACCGGCTTTGCGAATATTGTGACCGGTGTGCTGTTCCTGCTGGCGATTTTCATTTCGCCGCTGGTCACCATCGTTCCTTTCGAGGCGGTTGCTCCGGCGCTGGTCGTGGTTGGCTTCCTGATGATCCGCCAGGCCGTGAACATTGACTGGACTGACTGGGGTCTGGGTATTCCGGCGTTCTTGACCATTATTTTCATGCCGCTGTCGTACTCGATTGCAAACGGTATTGGTGCCGGCTTCGTGGCGTACACTTTCATTCGCCTGGTGCAGGGCCGCGGTAAGGACGTTCACTGGCTGATGTACCTGGTCTCCGCGGTGTTCGTGATCTACTTCGGTATGGGCATCATTAACGGCTGGACTAGCTAAGTCCGACAGTCTACATATTTGCTGAAGGCAGGTTCCTGATGCGGCTGAGAATGTAAGTTTTCAAGCTGCCGAAGGGCCTGCCTTTGGCGTATCTGGTTCGCTCTTACATGTTCCTTATCGCTCCCAGGTGCGAGAAAATCATGGCAGAATCATTCCGTTTTCGGTATGATTCTGCCATGATGTCCGTTCAAGAGTATGCTCAAGAAGCTAAGGTTTCAGAGCGAAGCGTGCGCGCCCGCTTAGAACGTGGAATGCTCCAAGGTCGTAAATTGGGAAGCCGCTGGGTTGTCGACGCTCTTCCCGCTGCGCACCACAGTAATGCTGGCCGTCCTATTTCCTTCGATGCATTCAATGCTTTGGCGCGTTACTGCGATGGTCAGTCATCTGTTCTATCTGCTGAGGAACGCCGCAGGGCAAAAGAACGCGCCTCAGCAATTCAGGTGCAAGGACCTGCGTCTGTTGAGCGATACCGAGCTCGCCGCGGTCTGAAAGTGCATCATCTGCAGGCTCCTCCCGCTGAAATTCCTGCAATTTTGGAAGACCCTGCATTGTCGCTTACCGGCATTAGTAGCGATATTTCTCAGGTGTACGGCTCAATGGTTGATGCATATGTTTCAAGCCAGGATTTAGAGAACATCATTTTTCTGTACAACCTGCTTCCGGCGTCTATAGATTCGGCGAACATTATCTTGCGTGAATGCGATGAGCCGCCCCATATTCTGCCCTTGCATGTGGCGGTAGATCTTCTAGATTTGGGGGATCCGCGAAGCTCCGCTGAGGCAGAGCGCATTCTTCAAGATTCTGTTTTCAAGAAAGCGTCTTAGTCATGACCGCATCCCCTATTTTGATTCCTGCTATTGGTGCAGAGCGTGCCTCTTGGCTTGGTCTGGCTGATATCTCAGAGATTATGCCGCAAGGATGGTCCCTGGCAGGCGTAAGCATGATGCGCCTGTTGGCTGCAGAGCGAAGCTACGCGGGTTCTCGATCCACTCACGATATCGACATTATTCTTGATATCCGCGCATCACGGGCGTATGTTCGTCAGTTCCATGAGGCTCTTAGCAATGCCGGATTTTCAATTGCAGGGTTCAACGCATCAGGCCAAAATCACCGGTGGGTTCGCGGCGAAGCTCAGATAGATATCCTCATCCCTTCGGGACAGTCGGAGTCCGCTCGCACCTATGAGTATCCAGGGTTTGGTTGCCTGCTCGAGACTCGTGGTGCCCAGTTTGGACTTGAGCGTACCCGTAAAGCATCTGTACTCTGCGCTGATCGCCAATTTACAGTCAATGTCCCTGATGGTTTGGGGGCTCTTTATGAGAAGGTATCGGCTCTGCTCAACAATGGAGATTCCGATAAAAGTCGGCATTTCCGAGACATTATTCTTTTATCTTCAGTTCTTAATTCTCAAGAGCGTCGAGATATCCCGACGCTTTCTGGAAAACAGATATATCGCCTTCATGATGGTGTTTCAAGGTCGCTCCAGGAATACACCGGCATTATTTCTGACCGCGAGCTGGAGGTAACCTCTCGTTTAGAGAACTATCTTGAAAATCTTCTAAAAGACAGAAGCTAACTAAAACAAAGAATGGCAGAATCGTTCCGGTTTCGGAATGATTCTGCCATTTCTTCTATGCCCACACTCTGCACGTACGAGAGGCAGGGAAAGTTACGAGACTTAGCGGACGTCACCATCCACATAGAACCAGGCGCCGCCCACCTTCTCAAAACGCGACAGCTCATGCATGCTACCCTTCACCTGCTCCTCCGCAGGAACACCCGGCACCGAACGGTAATACGCAACGAACTCCACCGTACCGGACGCATCAAACGGGCCACCCGAAGCACCCAGAATATCCAGACGATACCAGCGGATATCATCCTCCAACTCCAAGGCAGCCGGGCGAGTACTCGGATGCCAGCTCGCCAGCAGGTACGCCGCATTGCCGGTTGCAAACGCGGTAAAACGCGAGCGCATCAGCTGCTCCGGCGCGGGAGCGGTCAGCGCGCCGGAGGCGGCAAACTCGCCCAGGAACCTGCCGCAGCAGGCGCCATACACCTCGCCGCTCGAGCAGGGGCAGCGGTCATCATGGTTAAGTTCAACCTGGTTCAGTTCAGTCATGCCAACCAGTATAGAGAACGCACCGCATAGAGAAACGCCCGCTCCGCCGGGGATACAAATCCTCCAGCAGAACGGGCGTTCTTGTTTTCAATCGTTAAGTTTGAGCGAACCTACACGGCACGCTTCAGCGGCAACGCTTATTCAGCGATCGCGCGAGCCGGGGTGTCAGCCGCCGAAGGCTTACCCACGTATGCGCCGCGGTACTTAGCAGCCGGGTGGCTGTCAGCAACCTTGGTGTGGCCCTTACCGAAGATGTTCTCACGCAGGGTGTTGCCCTCGTACTCGGTGCGGTAGCGGCCGCGCTTCTGCAGCTCGGGCACAACGTACTCAATGAAGTCCTCGAAGGAACCCGGAGAGACGTGGTACGCCAGGTTGATGCCGTCCAGGCCACCCTCGTCGATCCAGCGCTCCAGCTCGTCAGCAACCTGAACCGGGTCACCAACAATGACCTCGCCCATGCCACCGATGGTGGTGTGCTCGGCGATAGCCTTGCGGGTCCACTTCTTGTCCTTCGCCTGCAGGGTGAAGGGGGTCAGGAAGGACTGAATCGACTCGGTCTGCACGTAGTTCAGGACCTCGTCCTCGTCGAACTGGGACAGGTCAACACCGGACCAGCCGCCGATAATAGCCTGTGCAGATTCGAGGTTGATGTACTTCTTGTACTCCTCGTACTTTGCCTTTGCCTTCTCTTCGGTCTCATCCACGATGACGGAGAGCATTGCGAGAATCTTGACGTCGTCGCGGCTACGGCCCTGCTCCTCGGCAGATGCACGAATACGGTCGGTCACAACGCGGGTCAGGTCCGGGCGCAGGGCGCTAATGAACACGGCCTCAGCGTGCTTGCCGGAGAACTTCTGACCGCGGCTGGATGCGCCAGCCTGGAAAATCACGGGGGTGCGCTGCGGGCTCGGCTCGGTCAGGGAGATGCCGGGCACGGAGAAGTACTTGCCCTTGTGGCCAATCGGGTGAACCTTCGAGGGGTCAGCGTAGATGCCGCGCTCGCGGTCCTTGACGACTGCGCCGTCTTCCCAGGAGCCTTCCCACAGCTTGTAGCAGACATCCAGGAACTCGTCAGCGATTTCGTAGCGCTCGTCGTGCGGAATCTGGGTGGGCAGGCCCTGGTTCTCAGCAGCCGACGGCAGGTAAGAAGTCACAACGTTGAAGCCGACACGGCCCTCAGTGAGGTGGTCGAGGGAGGCGTAGCGGCGAGCCAGGGTGTAGGGCTGCTCGAAAGTAGCGGCAGCAGTCACACCAAAGCCGAGGTGCTCGGTCACTGCAGCCATTGCAGAAATCTGGGTTGCGGGGTCATTCACGGGAACCTGAGCGGCACCCTCGATGGCGGGAGCGGCAGAGTTCTTGTACACGTCGTAGATGCCGACCACGTCAGCGATGAACACGGCGTCGAACAGGCCGCGCTCAAGGGTCTTAGCCAGGTCAGTCCAGTACTTGATGGTGTTGTACTCGGTTGCGCGGGAGCGCGGGTGACGCCAGAGGTCGAAGCTCTGGTGACCGATGCAGGTCATCTCGAATGCGTTAACTACGATGCGCTTCTTCTGCTCAGCCATCGATTTTCCTTTCGCGAATGATCAGGGACGATCCGGTTTGTACCCTGCACCCCGCGCGCCGCCTCCTCATGCCTTCTGCGTTCGGTAGTGGCCTTCGTGCAGGTGGCGCGTTCGCGCCGTACTTGCCTCGTAACGTTGAGGCCAGATCATCATCTGGGGCACCCCGCTACGGGAGAGGGTTGCCGCCCGGCCAGCCAGAGCTTAGCGCCGGGACTCATGATCTCGTGGTTCGAGTGTACGGCGCGCGTGGGAGGGAGAGCACGTTTGTGACAAAAAAATATTTTTGTGACGTAGAACCGAAATATTTCGTGACAAATGCGACATAAAGAGTCACAGAAATTCATACGCGGCCATAGGGTTGATTGAGGCGTGGCACAGCCCATAGGGTGAGTAAAGCAAACCATCCAGAGCGACCGAGAGACCTGGCTCCACGACGTCGCAGCAACCGATAGCGGCATCCCCACCGCCGGTGCTAACGCCAGGAACGATGGAAGTGACTATGACACTCAACAGTGCAACATCTGCCGGCGTATCCAGCGCCGCAGTGCCCCTCGTCTTCGATGCCGTAGGCCAGTCCTTCGCGGTACCCGGCGGAACCCACGAAGTTCTGCACGAGGTCACCTTCACCGCCGAACCCGGCGAAATCATCTCGGTGATTGGTTCCTCGGGATGCGGCAAGTCCACCCTCCTGCGCGCCGCGGCCGGCCTGAACCGCATCACCGCCGGCACCGTGCGCATCGGTGAGAAGGCCGTGACCGGACTCGACCCCCGCGTGGCCATTGGTTTTCAGGAACCGCGCCTGCTCCCCTGGCGCACCGTCGCCGACAACGTGGCGCTCGGCCTGCCGCAGGGCATTAAGAAGGCCGAGGGCGAGGCGACCGTGACCCGCCTGCTGAGCCTCGTCGGTCTGAGCGAGTATGCCGATCACCGCCCCAAGGAAATTTCGGGCGGCATGGCGCAGCGCGTCTCCCTGGCTCGAGCACTCGCCCGCACCCCCGGCGTGCTGCTGCTCGACGAGCCCTTCGGTGCTCTCGACGCGCTGACCCGCATCAACATGCAGGACCTACTGCTGGACGTACACCGCCAGGACCCGACCACGATTCTGCTGGTCACCCACGACGTGGAGGAGGCGCTCTACCTCTCCGACCGGGTCATCGTGCTCGGTAAGGACACCCCGGAGGCCCCCGCGACTATCCAGCGCATCGTGACCGTTGACCACTCTCACCCGCGTGACCGCGCCAATGCAGAAATCACGGCGTTGCGCAGCGAGTTGCTTGCTGAGCTCGGCGTGGAGGAAATTGCGGTCTAAACCGCCACGCATCCTCTCAGTATCAGCGCCATCCAGTGTATATAGCCACTTAGCTATATTCTGCAGCGGCTCTCTTTATCTCATCACATCATCATCTTCAGAAGCGAAAAGAACCATCATGACTTTCTCCCCGTCCCGTCGTACCGCCCTCAAGTCCCTGGCCGCAGCCGCCGCCTTCGCAACCCTGCTCAGCGGTTGCGCCGGTGAAGGTTCCGGCTCCCCCAACGCCTCCGGTGCAGCCGGCGGCGGCAAGGACACCGTGACCATTGACTACGCCACCTACAACCCGCTCTCGCTGATTATCCGCAAGAAGGGCTGGCTTGAGACCGCCCTGTCCACCGAGGGCAAGAAGGTGGAGTGGATCAAGTCGGCCGGTTCGAACAAGGCGAATGAGGCGCTGCGTAGCGGCAACATCGACGTCGGCTCCACCGCAGGCTCGGCGGCGCTGCTGGCCCGCGCGAACGGCTCCCCCATCAAGGTCATCAGCCTCTACTCGCAGCCCGAGTGGTCGGCGCTCGTCACCCGCAAGAACTCGGGCATCACCAAGGTCACCGACCTGAAGGGTAAGAGCGTGGCCGTCACCAAGGGCACCGACCCCTACTTCCTGCTCCTGCAGGCCCTCAAGCAGGCCGGTGTTTCTGCCTCTGACGTGAACATTCAGAACCTGCAGCACGCCGACGGCCGCACCGCACTAGACAACGGCCAGGTCAACGCGTGGAGCGGCCTGGACCCGATTATGGCCGCTGCCGAGGTGGAGAGCGGCGACGTGCTCTTCTACCGCAACCTGGACTTCAACACCTACGGTTTCCTGAACGCCACCGAGAAATTCATCCAGTCCAACCCGGCCGCCGCACAGATCATTGTGAACGTGTACGAGTACGCTCGCGCCTGGGCCAAGAAGAACCCCGAAGAGGCCGTGAAGATCGTGGAGGAGGAGTCCGGCATTAAGCACGAGACCGCCCAGGTCGTCATGGAGCGCACCCACCTGGACATCGACCCGGTTCCGGGCGCTAAGCAGGTTGAGGTACTCAAGGGTGTGGGCCCGATTCTGGTCGAGTCCGGCGACGTCCCCTCCCAGTCCGACGTGGACAAGGCCCTGAACAGCATCGTGGACGACCAGTTCGCAAAGAAGGCTGACAGCGCCGCAGTCGAGAAGATCGCCAAGGCGGTGGAGAAGTAATGAGCGCCGCAACCATTGCCTCCGCGCAGGAGAGCGCGGCTAAACTCCCGACGCCGAAGCTTCCCTCGAACCCCTTCGCAGGTAAGCAGTATCTGGGCCTGATTCTGCCCATCGCACTGATTGCGCTCTGGTATGTTCTGAGCACCAACGGCGTATTTACGCAGGTCCAGTTGCCTTCCCCCGACCGTGTGGTCAGCGCCGGTATTGAGCTGGCGCAACGCGGCGAGCTGGCCCGTCATATCGCGATTTCGACCCAGCGCGTGCTGATTGGCTTCGGCATCGGCGCGGTACTCGGCCTGGTGCTGGGATCGCTGATTGGCTTGTCGGCCCCGGTGCGCGTGTTTGTTGCCCCGACCATCGGCGCTCTGCGCGCGGTCCCCTCGCTCGCGTGGGTCCCGCTGCTTCTGCTGTGGATTGGTATCGGCGAGAACTCGAAGGTGACCCTCGTGGCCATCGGTGCGTTCTTCCCCGTGTACACCACGGTTTCCGCCGCCCTTGCCCACGTGGACCCGAAGCTCGTGGAGATGGCTCGCGCCTTCGGCCTGAAGGGCCTGCGCCTGTTCACCACGGTTCAGCTTCCGGCGGTTCTGCCCGCCGTCATCTCGGGTCTGCGTCTGGCGCTGGCTCAGGCGTGGCTGTTCCTGGTCGCTGCCGAGCTGCTGGGCGCTTCCATGGGCCTGGGCTACCTGCTGACCGACTCGCAGAACAACGGCCGCACCGACCGCCTGCTGCTCGCCATCGTGGCGCTGGCCATCCTGGGCAAGATTACCGACGCCCTCGTCGGCCTGTTTGAGCGCTGGGTTAAGGCAAAGTACCCCAGCAACTAGCGCCACCGGCACTAGCGCACAGCTAAACACAACGCTCAGCACGCGCTGAGCCTTCAGGAGAGATGTCCGTGCGTCAGTCATCGCGACGCGCCGGAAAAAGAAGTCGGCGGGGAGACCTGTCGCCTACTGAATGATGATGATGTGCCCCGCCCCGCGCCCCACAGTAGTGAGCGCGGGGCGGGGTTCTTAATATGTCGGAATATTACGAAGCGCTACACAGTGTGCCTTTTATGACGGGAACCTTTGCATCAGGCCCCGCGGCGCGCTTTACTAAGAAGGCAAACCATCCAGAGCGACCGAGAGACCTGGCTCCATGACGTCGCAGCAACCCCCTCGCGCATCCGCACACACAAGTAGGCAGTGCGAGCAAGGGTGCTAATGCCAGCAACCGATGGGAGAGATATGGGACTGCCCACCCCCTTTTCATTCACCGACCCGCTGAACCCCACCCCGAACCCCGCACTCGAATCTGACGAGGCGCGCGTAGCGTTCTGGGAGAAGCAGGCACAGCGCCTCACCTGGGCTGAGCCCTGGCACACCGCGCACCGCTTCGAGAAGCCGAAGTCCCTCGGCTTCGACGAGGAGGGCATCGAACAGTTCACGATTCCTGAGATTAAGTGGTTCGAGGGCGGTAAGCTCAACGTCACCTACAACTGCGTGGACCGCCACGTGGAGGCCGGCCGCGGCGACAAGGTCGCCCTCTACTTCGAGGGTGAGCCCGGCGACCGTGAGGCCATCACCTACGCAGAGCTGCAGCGTCGTATTGCGAAGGCAGCGAACGGTCTGCTGTCTCTGGGCGTGCGTAAGGGTGACCGCGTGGTCATCTACCTGCCCGTCATCCCTGAAACCATTATTTTCACTCTGGCCTGCGCGCGTATTGGTGCGATTCACTCCCTCGTGTTTGGCGGTTTCTCCGCCGAGGCGCTGAAGTTCCGTGTTGAGGACACCGGCGCGAAGGTACTTGTCACCACCGACGGTCAGAACCGCCGCGGCAAGGTCGTTCCCGTGAAGGTCAACGCCGACGAGGCATGCTCCGGTGAGAACAACATCGAGCACGTCATCGTGGTGGACCGCACCAGCGCCTCCGATCCGGTAGCGCACGCAGCTGTGCCGTGGACTGAGGGCCGCGACGTCTGGTACCACGACCTGGTGGATGACCAGCCGGACACCCACGCCTACGAACTGCACGATGCCGAGGATCCGCTGTTCATTATCTACACCTCCGGCACGACCGGTAAGCCCAAGGGCCTGGTGCACACGATGGCTGGATACCTGGTGCAGACCGCGTACACTCACGCACTACTGTACGATCTGCTGCCGGATTACGTGGACGAGAACGGCGTGCTGCGACCCGACGAGCTGTCGGCTGTCAACGACCCCGAGAAGGTGGAATCCACCGTCCACTGGTGCACCGCCGACCTCGCTTGGGTTACCGCGCACACCTACGAAATCTACGGTCCGCTGGTCAACGGCGTGTCCGAGGTGATTTACGAGGGTACCCCGAACACCCCGCACTACGGTCGCCACTTCGAGGTCATCGAACGCTACGGCGTGACCAACTACTACACCGCGCCGACCTTGATTCGCTCCCTCATGGGTGCGTTCCCGAACGGTCCGGAGCCCGGCAAGTACGACTTCTCGACCGTGCGCCTGCTCGGTTCGGTGGGTGAGTCCATCAACCCGGAGGCGTGGCGTTGGCTGCGCGAGCACGTGGGTGGCGGCACCGCATCCTTCATCGACACCTGGTGGCAGTCCGAGACCGGTTCGACCGTGTGCTCCCCGCGCCCGCACGACCCGGCCTTCGCCCCCGCCGGCACCTACCCGGAGGGCACCCCGCACTGCACTCCCCTGCCCGGTTGCGCTACCCGCGCCATTCCGGGTGTGTCCACCCGCGTGGTGGATGAGCACGGCGACCCGGTGGAGCCGGGTAAGCAGGGCTTCATCGTGGTCGATAAGATTGGCCCCTCCATGGCCCGCACCGTGTGGAAGAACCCGCAGCGCTTCCTGGATTCCTACTGGCGTCACTACGGCGAGCGCGGCTGGTTCCTGGCCGGTGACGGTGCGAAGGAAGACGAGGAAGGTAACGTGTACATCCTCGGCCGTATTGATGACGTGATTAACATTTCGGGTCACCGCCTGTCCACGATTGAAATTGAGTCGGCTCTGGTGACCCACCCGGCCGTGGTGGAGGCTGGCGTCTGCCCCGTGGAGGACGATCTGACCGGTCACCAGGCGGTCGCCTACGTGACGCTCACCGACGAGGGTAAGGCCCTGACCGAGGACGAGCTGAAGGCGGCCTTGACCGCGCACGTGCGTGAGCACATCGGCCCGATTGCTAAGCCCAAGGATGTTGTGGCGGTTGCCGATATCCCGAAGACTCGTTCGGGTAAGATTACTCGCCGTCTGCTGGGTGAGCTGTACCAGGGCCGCCCCCTGGGTGATGTTTCCTCGCTGCAGAATGAGGAGGCGCTGGGCCACATCGCGCAGGTGCTGGTGGAGACCGGCCGCGTGAAGAAGGATGAGGAGCGCGAGGCGGCTTAGTCTCCTCCCCTCCCTCGGGGCACCCCTCGGCGTGTTTGTTGGTGTGCTCCGGTGCGGCCCCGGCGTAGGGGTCGCTATGCATCACAAAGGTGCGGATACCGAATGATGATTCGGTATCCGCACCTTGTTGTTTAACGGTACTGATAAGGCCTTTTGCCCCGGCAGCCGCCTAGTTAATCAGGCCCAGGGAGCGGGCGTACTCGGCGGTAATACCGCTCGGCTCAATACGCTGGGGACCCTTCTCACGCTCCGGATGCGCGGTCGCCTGGAAGCGAATCATCTTCAGGTCGTTTGCCGCACCCAGGTTCGTGATCATGCCGTCACCGTTCAGGTCCACGGACACCGGCTCAGTATCGATCTTGCCGTTACCGTTGAAGTCGATGGGGCCGTCGGCGGGCTTGCCCTTGTAGAGCATCCCGGCGGCGCGGGGGCCGAAGCCGCGCGCCTCGTAGAGCTTCGCTTCGTTGAGCATGCGGTACTCGGCGGTGGAGTAGCCAAAGTAGCGGCTACCGTCGGCCATGGGCACGCCGGTGAGGGTGTACTGGTAGTTCATGACGCTCAGGTAGTTGGGCTTGTAGTTGATTTCGTCCCAGCCGCCGTGGCTCAGCGCCAGGTTGTGGCCGAGCTCGTGCACGAATACGGCCACGCGGATGTCGCTGCTTGCTTTACCCCAGAAGTGCGGGCCGACGGTGACCATGAGGTTGCGGCCTCCAAAGTTAGCGATGCCGGAGGAGGTACTGTTGTCGTAATAGTCGCCCCAGATGACGTAGTGGAAGGTGCCTTCGCGGGCGGGGTTAAACTTGCCCTCGGAGGCCTTGATCCGGTTAAGTGCCTTGAATTCGCTGTCGAGTGCCTGGTGGCTGATTTCATTACCGCCGCCGAGGTTGTACTTGGCGCTGCGGGCGCTACCGGCGTCCAGGTGAATGTTCACACCGGCGCTACCATCGGGGTTACGCATGGGCAGGTCGGCGTAAATCTTAGTGATGCGGTCCAGTTCCTCTTCGCTGGGGAGCAGGCCGGGCATGTAGTCCATCTCAACGAAGATGTCCTTGTGGTTGGGGTCGGCGCCCATTGCGGGGAAGTCGACGTCAATCTTTCCGTCGCCGTCGGCATCGTAGCCCTTCATCTCCCAGGTGTTGGGGATGCCGTCACCGTCGATGTCGGGGTTGTAGGCGTTGGCTGCTGGGGCGGCGACCGCGCCCAGGCAGAGGACCGCCAGGGAGGCAAACGCGAGACGCGCGCGCTTCAGAGAGGCCATAAATCTGTCCTTTAACGTGATGGTGTGAGGATGCGATACCCGTGACGGGCACGCGGAGGTGGGCGGCAGTGTTCTCAGGTATTCACGCCCGGGATGGGCTGTGCGCTGTTCTGCAAGGCTGGCGGGGTGCCTTTGTGCTGCGTCGCGTCACTTCGTGAGCTTTAGCAAGAGCTTGCAGAAAACCTGCTTTAAAGTTGAGACAATTTTGAAGATGAGCTGAATTACACTACAGTATCAGTAATTCGCATCACGTGCATCACCGTATTCACCTGTGAAAGAAAGAAAGATTACATGTCTCAACAGCCGACCAGTTACAGCACCCCCACTTCCGGCAAGCGTGGCGTAAACCGCCGCTCCCTCATCAAGGGTGCTCTCTGGAGCGCACCTGTCGTCGCGACCGCCGCGACCGTACCCGCCTACGCGGCCTCCACCGACGTACCGGAAACCCCGACCCTGCAGTTCGGTGTCTTCACCCAGGCCTTCAACTCCAACCCCTCCAATAACTTCGATACCCGCTACGGCCTAGACTCCTACACCGTGCAGGTGCCTAACAAGACTGCAACCTCCACGAGCCCGCAGAGCGCCGGCGGCGGCACTTTCACCCCCGGCGGTAGCGTCGGTGCGGGCCTGTACGGTGGTGCCGGCCTGTGGATTTCTGCCCCCATCAACTCCAAGGGCGAATTCCAGGGCAGCACCTGGCTGTACGGCTCCGCACACCTGCAGGTGACCTTCGAATTCACCTTCCCCACCGCTGAAGACGTCACCGCCCCGCTACTGTGGGACCCAGACAACGACACTGAGGTAGCTGAGCTGGCCAAGAGCGAGGGCGGCGCCAAGACCAACAACCCGGCAGTGAGCGCCTTCAACGGTGTGGCCTACACGGCGAAGTTCTACGAGCCGGTCATTGAGGGCAACACCTGGACCGGTGTGCTGGATATCCGCACCGCGGACTTCCTGACCGCAACCGCTAATGGCCCCGTGCACTACGCACAGGTGCTGGCATCGCAGGTTCCGGTGTACTTCACCGAGGTGACCTCAACGTACACTCTGACCACGACCGCTCAGATCACCAGCGGCACCGTCGCAATGCAGCTGACCGACACCGGCGAGTACACCTACCAGGATCTGGCGGGTGCGAGCGCTTCGGCGACCATTACCCGCTAACGCGGCCGCCGCAGCAAGCAGAAAGGGGCCCGGCATCCGTAACGGATACCGGGCCCCCCTTGTTTTAGCAGGTTTTTAGCGGGTAGCGGCTACAGGCTAATCCTTAGCCGGGACCATACCCTGCGAACGAGCAAAATCGGCAGTCATCTTGTTCTGATCAATAGCAGCCGACAGATGCTTCTCAGAACGGTACACGCCGCCCTGCGCTTCCACACCCTCAGCCTGTAGCTTCAGGGTTGCCAGGTCGTTCGGGGCGGTCAGCTCGGTCAGCTGGCCGTCACCGTTCAGGTCGACCGATACCGGCTCGTCATCAATCTTGCCGTTGCCGTTGAAGTCGATACCCTCCCAGGCGGGCTTGCGGAAGTACAGCCAGCCGTAAGCGTTACGACCAAAGCCGGCGCGCTCATCCAGCTTGTTCTCGTCCAGGGTCTTGTAGGCGCGGGTCGAGTAGCTGAAGTGCAGCTCACCGCTGGCGCGGCGCACACCGTAAATCTGGTAGCTGTAGTTCATGACGCTCTGGTAGTTCGGCTTATCGTTCACGTCATCAGTACCGCCGTGGCCCAGGCCCAGGTTGTGGCCAAGCTCGTGAATGAAGGTACCTACGCGCACGTCGGAGGTTGCCGACTTACCCCAGAAGCGCGGGCCCACGGTCACGACGAAGCCGCGGCCACCCACGTAGCCCAGACCGGAGGAGCCGGAGTCGTCGTAGGCGTCACCCCAGATCATGTAGTGGAAGACGCTTTCACGATTCGGGTCCATGTTCTTCGAGCGGATTTCAGCCCACTTGGTCATGGTGTTGTCGAGCTGTTCGTGCGCCACCTCGTTGCCGCCGCCAAGATTGTACTTGGCGCTGCGGGCGCTACCGGCGTCCAGGTGAATGTTGATGCCGGTGGTGCCGTTGGGGTTGCGAACGGGCAGCTGCGCGAAGGATTCGGTAATGCGGTCGAGCTCATCCTCACTGGCGAGCAGGCCGGGCATGTAGTCCATCTCAACGAAGATGTCCTTCTTCAGCGGATTGGCGCCCATGCCGGGGAAGTCGACGTCAATCTTTCCGTCGCCGTCGGCATCGTAGCCCTTCATCTCCCAGGTGTTGGGGATGCCGTCGCCGTCAATGTCGGGGTTGTAGGCGTTAGCCGCGGGTGCCGCAACCGTGCCGAGCATCAGCAGAGCCGCTGAGGCGAGCGCGGTACGCACTACGCGAGTTGAGGTCAGAAAAGACATGGAATCTCTCTTCGTATCTTGACCACGCAGGAGGTTGCATCATCTGAGGTTGCGCACGGTATGGGTCGTACGGGTCCGGTTCTAGGGTGAGTAGAAGTATCAGGCGGCTACCGCGTGGTTCAGTGGTCATATGTGTGTCGCTGTCGCCAGCATGTAACCGGTGTACCGCAAGTGAGTACGGCATTTAAAAGACAGCGGGTCACTGCCGAACCCTCCGATGGAGGCAAAGGAACCGTTCGTGGCTCCCTTCTGTTCGACGGTGACCCGCTTCATCATACACAGAGTGCATCTAGTTTGTCCCGGCATTCGCACCGTATCTCAAGTTATGCACCGTTTATGACGTAAAACGTTTTGATAAGCCTTCTATTTAGTGTTTTCTGACTCAGGGTTCTGTGCGGTAGCCTTCGCCTCGGAGGTCTTCTTGGAGGCATAGAACAGGCACACGACCGCGCCCACAGCGGCCGCGACCAGGGGAAGCATCATGGAATCAGCCATTGCCGCCGCATAGGGTTCGCGCAGAATCTGCGGAAGCACGCCTCCAGCAGCGCCGTCGTGAGAACCACCGCCCGCTGCGGCTGCAGGACCCAACGCGGACAGGTGCGAGGTAATCGCAGACGCCATAATCGTGGTAATCGCAGCCGAACCGAGCACCGACGCCATCTGGCGGGTCTCGTTGTACACACCCGAACCGGCACCGGCACGCTGCGGCGGCAGGTTACGGGTCGCCGACACCGACAGCGGACCCCAAATGCAGGAGTTCGCCGCACCCAGAATAATCATCGGGCCAACCATCAGCCACAGGTTGCCGTCCGCAACCATCGTCGGGCGGAGCAGAGCAAAACCAACAACCATCAGCGTAAAACCAATTACCGCAATCCACTTCGGGTCGTTACGGTTCAGACGCGCACCCACCACCGGCGCCAACGCGCCCGAGAACAACGCCATCGGGGCGGTTATCAGCGCAGCCTGGGTCGGGTCCAGGCCCTCCACCTGCTGCAGGTACAGGGTCAGCGGGAACGCCATACTGATAGCGACCACGCCCATAGCCGAAATAGCCACATTCGATACGGAGAAGTTACGGTCACTGAACAGGCTCAGCGGAACCAGCGGCTCACGCGGGTTAATAGCCTGCCAACCGATGAACAGGCCCAGCACCAGAATGCCGGCAATAATCAGGCCCCACACGCTCACCGGAACACCGGTGCCCAGGAACGAATCGGTCATGGTACCCCAGTCGTAGCTAGCGCCTTCCTGAATGCCGATGACCAGCAGGAACAGGCCGACCGCCGACAGCACCACGCCCAACCAGTCGAAGCTGTGCTTCTTCTGCTCAAACACCGGCACATTACGCCACGCCAAGAACAGGCCGACCAGGCCAACCGGAATGTTGATGAAGAAAATCCAGCCCCAGCTGAGGGTATCCACCAGCACGCCACCCAGAATCGGGCCAACCAGCGAGGCGACACCCGCAGTCGCGCCCCAAATACTCATCGCAACACCGCGCGCATTCGGCGGGAACATGAGCGTAATCAGAGACATGGTCTGCGGGGTCATCAGCGATGCACCCAGGCCCTGCACCACGCGGGCGGTAATAAGCGACTCAACATTCGGCGACAGACCACACCACAGAGAGGTAAACGTAAAAATGCCCATACCAATCATGTATAGGTTCTTCTGACCGAAGCGGTCACCCATACGGCCGGTAATAAGCAGCGGCACCGCATACGCCAGCAGGTAGGCGCTTGTCACCCACATACCCGCCGACAGGGATGCATCCAGATCCTGCAGTATATGCGGCAGGGCAATGGTGACAATATTGCCATCCACCAGGATCATGAAGAAGCCAACGACCAGGGACCAGAGAGCGGGCCAGGGCTTGTAGGGTGTCTTCGCCGGGTTACCGACGAGAGGCGCTTTCTTAGGGCGTGAACTCAATGATCCTCCAGCGGATGAGTGTTGCGGGTACATGTCTGCGTGTTCAGCGTGGCCGCTGATAAATATCACCCCATCTTACTCCCCTTATCGGCGCGGCCCCGGCTGCTCCACCCTAATCAGCGCTCATCAGCGGCTTACCGGCACCCGTGCGCGGCAACCCAGCAATAAGCAGCACACCGCACCCACTAGACTGAAGCTATAGAAGCTTATCGGGGCGCTAGCACCGGCGCCCCATCAGAACATCCTCAACGAGACGATCACGGGAGGACCCATGGGTTTCTTTGACTTCTTCACTGACCGCACCCCGGCTGAGCCCGCCGAAATCCGCCTCGTCGCCCATGTGCGCGGCAAGGTGCAGGGCGTGGGCTTCCGCTGGTGGTGTGCCGGTACCGCCAAGCCGCTAGGTTTGACCGGGTACGCCGAGAACCTCGATGACGGGCGCGTGAAGGTGATTGCGGAGGGGACGGCCGCCTCCTGCGCTCGCTTGGTGGATATTCTGCGCGGCGGCGACACCGCGGGCCGCGTGGATGAGGTGCTCGTCGAGTGGGAGGAGCCGAGCGGTTCCTTCCGCGGCTTCGGCATCAGGTAGCCTCCCCATGCTGCGTGTAGGGCGCGTCGGGTACTGTTCTCGCTACGAGGAGGCACCCGACGCGCCCCTATGCTGTGCACGAGCTAGCCCAGCGGGTCCGTCCAGAGCGCCGCGAATTGTGTGCGGGTCATATCGGCGCGGCGTACCCGGTGTTGCACCGGGTGGCCGTTCTCGTCGGGGCGGCCGGAGTTCGGGTTAATATCGTCGTAGATGCCGGTGAAACCGGCCTTGACCGCCACCTTTTCGGAGGGTTCGTTACCCGCCAGGGCGGTCCAGCGCACGGTCTCGAGACCCAGTCCGAGCGGGTCAAAGGCGTACCCGAGGACGGCTCGTAGCGCCTCGGTCATATAGCCCTTGCCGCGCGCTTTGGGGGCGGTGTAGTAGCCCAGTTCGGCGCGGGTTCCAGGGCTTTCGGGGGTGCCGTCGGGCAGGCGCAATTCGATACTCCCGGCGAACACGCCGGAGGCGTCAATCGCCCAACGCTGAATCTGCCCGGCGGCAATCTGGCGGGCGGTGGTGAGTAGGGAGTCCTCGGCGTCGGCGCGCGTGTAGTTCAGCGGTACGCGGGTGTAGCGAATCATTTGCGGGTCGCGGCAGGATTCCACAATGTCGGGGATATCCGCCTCGCGCAGGTGGCGCAGGGTGAGGCGTTCGGTAATGAGTTCGGGCTGGTTGGGCTGGTTAGGGTTTTCGTCCTGTTCGGTGTGGCTGGGAGTGGCCGGGTGAAAGTTCATGGTTTCACCTTACACCACATTCACCGGTGAGCTAAATCATAGTTTTGGGTACATGTTTAGGGTTGATTATTATAAGTAATTCATAATAATATAGAGATAAGCCCGGGTTCCCGGGCGTCACACTGAAAAACGTCACGCGCAGTGCACACACCCGCGCGACACAAGAGAAAGAAGAGAACCATGGCTGTTCTGACCATCGGCGACGAGTTCCCCGCATACGAACTCACCGGCGTTGTCCCCGGCAAGCTGGCTGATATCGAAGCAACCAAGCCCGAAGACTACTTCACCACCGTCTCCTCCGAGGGTCTGGACGAGGACACCTGGCGCGTCGTCTTCTTCTGGCCGAAGGACTTCACCTTCGTTTGCCCCACTGAGATTGCAGCATTCGGTAAGCTCGCTGACGAGTTCGAGGCACGCGACACCCAGGTGATCGGTGTTTCCGTTGACAACGAGTACACCCACTACGCATGGCGCCGCTCCCACGAAGAGCTCGTGGACCTGCCCATCGTCATGGCATCCGACCTCAAGCGTGAGCTGGTTAGCGCACTGGGCATCCTGAACAAGGACGGCGTTGCAGACCGCGCAACCTTCATCATCGACCCCCACAACACCATCCAGTCGGTCTCCATTACCGCTGACTCCGTCGGCCGTAACACCGACGAGGTGCTCCGCCAGCTGGACGCACTGCAGTCCGACGAGCTGTGCGCATGCAACTGGAAGAAGGGTGCAGCAACCATCGACGCATTCAAGGAGATGAAGTAATAAATGAGCATCGATAACCTGCGTTCGGCTCTGCCTTCCTACGCGAAGGACATGAACCTCAACCTGTCCTCCCTGCCCCGCATTAGCTCTCTCACCGAGCAGCAGCTTTGGGGCGCAATCCTCGCAACCGCAGCAGCAACCAAGGTTGACTCTGTTGTTGTTGAGATTGCTGCAGAGGCTAAGGAGCACCTGAGCGACACCGCTTACGAGGCTGCTCTGGGCGCTGCATCCATCATGGGCATGAACAACATCTTCTACCGCACCCGTGGCTTCCTGAACGGTGCATACGATGACCAGCGCGCAAACCTGCGTATGCAGATCATCGGTAAGAACGGTGGCATTGAGAAGCTGGACTTCGAGATGTACGCACTGGCAGTGTCCGCAGTCAACGGCTGCTCCCACTGCGTTGAGGCTCACGAGCACACCCTGCGCGAAGAGGGCGCAACCAAGGAGCAGGTCAACGACCTGATTCGCGTTGCTGCAACCCTCGGTGGCGTGGCACAGGGCATTCAGCTGGCTGAGGCACTGGGCTAAAACCCGCCACCTCAGCAGCCGGATTCGGCACATCGAACCCGGCGCACTAAGACGAGGTACGCGGTAGCGTGCACTGGGTAAAGCGCACACACAGGGCTCGGTGACGCCCCCGTGCCGTCTTGGTGACGCATCCATAGCGATGCAGGAGAGATGAGAAGCGGCGCATCCACCCCATCACGGGTCGGATGCGTCGCTTCGTTTATACTCCAAGCTCCGCTGCGACCAATAAACGCACTCAGCGGCAGATATATGTCCTCCCCCGGCGCTATACAATGCCTGTATGCGGTACTGTATTTTAGACTCCAGCAACCCCTACCCCAGCACGGAAGAACTTACCGAGCTCTACGACGCTGTAGGCTGGAGCGCATATACCAAAACGCCCGAACGTCTCCTCCCCATGTTGGAAGGTTCACGGTATCTCTACACCGCACGGGAGGTGATACCGCAAGGAACAGGGCGACTCGTCGGGCTAGTCCGCGCCGTCGGGGACGGACAATCTATCGCCTACATTCAGGACCTCCTAGTACATCCGCAGGCTCAGCGTCAGGGCATTGGTTCTGCGCTTCTAAAGCGTGTCATTGAGGACTTTGACCGAGAAGACATTCGACAGCGACTCATTACTACCGACGTCGGTAACGAACACGCCGTTGCGCTCTACAAATGCTACGGTTACGCCCCCGTAGAGGTAGCAGGATGCATCACCCTTGCATGCTATCGATAAGGCAATATCTCAACGGCTCAACTCGTTCAAGTATGCGTTAGAGCTTGAAACAAAGCGGCGCATCCTTCCCGTCACGGGTCGGATGCGCCGCTTTGTTTTAGCTACTTTTGTTTCAGCTGGTCGACGAGTCCGCTCGCAGGGCGGCATCCCAGCCACTCGCCAGGCGCGTCGCCGCGGCCACCAGAGCCGCCAAATCCTCGGCGTACACCGGGGTCGAGCGCACGCCCGCGCACCAGTCAATCGTGCCCAAACCCAGCCAGGGCTTACCGGGGAAGAACTCGCGCCGCAACGCCACGCGGCGCTTACCCAGGACGCGACGACCCGGCACGTACCCGCCGCGGCTGACGAACAGCGTCTCGCGGCCCTCGGACTCCACCAGCGCCTCCAGGGCCCTCAGCGCAGGAACCCAGCTCGGCTCCCCCACGCTCGCCAGGTCAGCCAGTTCGGGATACTCGCTCTCGTGTTCCGCCACGCTCACGCCCAGGATGTACTGGTAGCGCACCTGCCCGAGCTCCTGCGACAGGCCGCGGTCAGCGGTCTGAATCGTACCGCACAGGTGCCGAACGACCGGCTCACCTTCGGCGTTCACGCCGGCCAGGGGCTCGCCGTCCCGGTAGATTGCGGGGCCGTCCAGGTAGAGCCCCACCGCGCCGGTACCCGTGATGTTGGGGCGCACCGACCAGCCGGGAAGCGCCTCCTCCAGGCGGGGCACCACGCCCCGCAGGATTTCGAAAACTTCGTCACGCGATACCGTCACGGCGGCTCCTTTCACCTAACATTCCTTCTTGCACCATACACGTGTGGCCCGGACCGAGTCCGGGCCACATGCCTCTAGTATTCGTCTAGACCCAGCTTAGCGAGCGCTCCGCTTACGGGAGGGTAGCCACACCATGAGCGCCGACAGCGCCGCACCGGCAAACATCATGATTGCCATAGACTCCACCACATTCAGGGGGCTCAACGCCAACAGCAGCGAAGAAATGATGCCGCTACCGTACTGAAAGGAACCCAGCAACGCCGCAGCCGTACCGGCGATAGCGGGCTCCACCGAGTTCAAAGCTGCCGCGTTCGTGCAGGCCGCCACCACGCCATTCATACCGAACACGAAGAACACCGTAACCACCACACCCCACAGGCCACCCACACCGGTGACAGCGGTAGCAACAAGCGCTACACCCGCCACAGTGGCCACCAGGGTGGCAACCTTGAGGATACCGCGCAGACTGTAGTTCTTCACCCACCGCTTGTTGAAAGCGGTCAAGCTCATCAAACCCACCATATTCAGGCCAAACAGCACGCCGTAGTAGCGCGGGTCCACACCGAAATGGGCGATATACGAGGAGGCCGAATTCGTCACGAAGGCGTAAATCGAAATGTAGTAGAAATACACGCACAGCACATAACGCATGAACGGGCCGTTCTTAAAGAGCACCGGGTAGTTCACGAACGCTGAAAAAATTGAGCCGCTATCGCGCTTCGCCGGAGGCAGGGACTCTGGCAGGAACAGAATCAGCCCGAAAATAATGAGCGCAACGGCGGCAATAGTCCAGAAGGTCCAGCGCCAACCACCGGCCACCACCAGAAAACCACCCATGAGCGGGCCAAGAATCGGGGCGAGCGCCATAATCAGCATAAGCGTGGAGAGCACCTGAGCGGCACGCGTCCCCTCGTAGAGGTCACGCACAATGGCGCGGGCCAGCATCGGGCCGGTGCAGGCGCCTACGGCCTGCAGAACGCGGGTGGCGATAAGTTCCGGCATGGTGTCAGCAACAGCGCACCAGGCAGAACCCAGCGCGAAAACAATCATGCCCGCAGCCAGCGGAATCTTACGGCCCACGCGGTCACTCACCGGGCCCAGAATCAGCTGAGCCAGCGCGAAACCCAGCAGGAAGCTGGTAATCATGAGTTCTTCGCCGGAACCAAGTTCCGCGGTGATTTCGGGAACGCCCGGCAGGAAAATATCCGTTGCGAGGGCCGTGCAAGCCATGAGAGCGCTGAGCGTAATGTACAGCAGAAGGGTGCGTTTCGCCCCGTAGTTATCGGGGTGGACCATGTGAGGCTCTGCTACGCCCCGAGAGGTTGAGTGAGAAGTGGACGAGGCGGTGGATGCGTCAGCAACCGTCTCAGAATTCGTTAGAGATGAGGCCATATGTCCTTAATTCTTGAGGCGCGAGGAGGCCCGCGTCTCAGCGATACTGTATGAGGTTATGTCTATGTGTTACCGCCCGTAGCCCTCACGGCGGGGTCATCCCCCTGTAAGAGGGCATAGAAAAGCCCGCGGGCGGATAGAACGGGCGGTTAACCAGTGTACGCCCGGGTGAGCCCCACACGAAAATGAAGCAGCCGCCCGGTGCAGCACATGAGGTTCCGGGGTTGAGGTCCGCTCCCCGGTTCAACCCACGCTCAACTAGGAGCGTTGCCGAGCCCGGGGCTACAATGAATCGGTGCTATGACGCCAACGCCCCCGAGCGCGCGCAGGTCAGCACAGCCGGATGCGGTGATAGCGTCGTCACCCGACCGCCCACCGTGCATGCCTCACCCCGCAGGCCCCGGTATGCCCGCAGGCACTGAGCACAGACACACATCGTCCACGCAGGAGAACGCCCATGCATGAGTTCTTTGACCCGGATCAGGTATTCCGCATCGTCGATATTGCCGCCGTTGTTGCCAACGGTCTGCTCGGCGGTGCTGTGGCGCGCGCCTTCCGGTTCGACATTGTGGGCTTCCTGTTGCTTGCGGTTGCCTGCGGCATGGGCGGCGGCATGATTCGTGACGTGCTGCTGAACTCGGGCCTGCCCGTGGCGCTCACCGACGGCGGCTACTGGATTGGCGCGATTGGCTCATCTATCCTGGCGTACAGCATTGATTTGAGCGCCCGCTGGGCGACCCGAACCCTGCTTGTCGTGGACTTCGTGGGTATGGGGTGTTGGGCTGCGACCGGCACCATCAAGTCCCTGAACATGGGCCTGCACTGGCTGCCGTCCATCACCCTGGGTATTACCACCGCCGTGGGTGGCGGTCTGATTCGCGACATCATGGTCAACCGTATTCCCGCGATTTTTGGCGGTAACTCCCTGTATGCGACCGTCGCCCTGGTTGGTGCCGCCGAGACCGCTCTCGTGACGGGCCTGTTCCACCGCCCGAACCTGGCGATGGCGCTGTCCATTCTCCTGTGCCTGGTGCTGGGTGTGCTGTCCCACGCGCGGAACTGGCAGCTGCCCACTACCCCGGGTGGTTTGCAGGTGCATCGCCCGCGTCTGCTGACCTTTTTCAATCGTCACGAGAACGCGGTACATAACGAGGGCTGGTCACCGGGTGAGCCGCTCACCGATCAGCTGCAGGTGGTCAGTCCCGAGCAGCTGGATGAGTACCGCCGCACTAAAGCTCAAACCGAGCCTCACAAGGACAAATAATGGTAAAAGTAGGAGGGTGGGCCGGCCCGTAGAGGAACCGGCCCACCCTTCCGTTTTGGGCTCTGCCGCCGTGCGCTGAGGCAGGGATACTGCCGCAGGGCTAAATGGTGTACTCGCTGCTGTCGTACACGGTCAGGAACTTGCGGATGCGCTCGTCATCCGAGGCGAAGAAGCCGTTCGGCTCACCGTTGTAGCGCAGGGTGCCGTTCTCCAGGAACACGATACGGTCCGCAACCTTCTTCGCGAACGCCATATTGTGCGTCACGATGACCAGGGAGCGGCCCTCCTTCGCCAGCTGCATGAGCACGCGAATCACCTCGGCCTCAAGTTCGGGGTCCAGGGCGCTCGTCGGCTCGTCGAAGAGCAGGTAGGCCGGTTCCAGTGCCAGGGCGCGGGCAATGGCCACGCGCTGCTGCTGGCCGCCCGAGAGCGACTCCGGGTAAGAGCCGGTCTTATCGGCCAGGCCCACCTTGGCGAGCAGCTCGCGGGCGCGCTCCTCAGCCTGCTTAGCGTCCAGGGTGCCGTTGAGGGTCGGGGCGAGCGCCACGTTCTTCAGCGCCGTGTAGTTCGGGAACAGGTTGAACTGCTGGAACACCATGGCCGAGCGGGAACGGATGTCACGCACCTGCGCATCGGTGAGCTTCTGGCTGTAGTCCACCTGCGCGTCGTCAATGGTGAGCGTGCCGGACTGCGGGGTTTCCAGCAGGTTCAGGCAGCGCAACAGGGTCGACTTGCCGCTACCGGAGGGGCCCAGAATGACGGTGGTTTCACCGCTGGGAATGTCCAGGCTAATGTTCTTGAGGACCTGCGTCGTACCGAAGCTCTTCGAGAGGGATTCCACGCTAAGCATTACGGCTCCTTACGTAACGGTTGCTGTACTTCTCCAAGGCCGACTGCGCGGCGGTCAGCACAGTGAAAATCACCAGGTAGACGATGGCAACCTCACTGTACATGGCCAGCGGCTCGAAGGTGCGTGAAGCAATCTGCTTACCGGTCTGGAACAGGTCAACCATCGAGATGACCGACACCAGCGAGGTGCCCTTGATCAGGTCAATGAAGTTGTTACCCAGGTTCGGCAGCGCGATGCGCACAGCCTGCGGAATCACGACGTAACGCAAGGTCTGCAGGCGCGTGAAGTTCAGGGTTGCAGCCGCCTCAAACTGGCCGCCAGGAATAGCCGCCACGGCCGAGCGGAAGGTCTCCGCCACGTACGCGCCGGTGTGCAGGCTCATCGTGATGATGGCGGCGCTCCACACGTCCAGGGCCAAGCCCACCTTCGGCAGGCCGTAGAAGACGATGAACAGCTGCACCAGCAACGGGGTGCCGCGGAAGACCCAGATGTACAGCCAGGCCAACCAGTTCACCGGGGCGAAGCGGCTCGTGCGCGCGCCGGCGGAGATGATGCCCACCAGCAGCGCCAGCGCGAAGGAGATGAGCGATAGCGGAATGGTCACTGCCACCGTCGAGGTCAGCAGCTGCGGCAGTGATTCTGCCCAGAGGTTGAGGTAGCGTTCCATGCGCGGAACTCAGCTCCTTATGAGAGTGTTAGTTCTTCGGGGAGAGGTCTTCACCCACGTACTTTTCGTAGATGGCCTTGATGTCGCCGTTGCCCAGGTGCTTCTTCAGAGACTCGTCGATAGCGTTGCGCAGAGCATCCTGGCCCTTAGCCATCAGGATGGAGGAGTTGCTGCCGGTGCCCAGGTCGCCGGCGAGCAGGCGCAGGTTGGCGTCCGGGTGCTCCTTGAAGTACTCGGCGAAGGACACGGAGTCGTTCGCGGTCATCTCGGCGCGGCCCGACAGGACCTGCTCGATGGCCTCGTCGAAGCCGGATACGACCACGATCGAGGCGCCCTTCGCCTCCACCATCTTGCGGAAGTTCGAGGTTTCGGACTGTGCCGAGGAGTGGCCGGAAATCTCGCTCACGTTCTGCAGGGAGGAGTCCTTCTTCACGGCGACCTTCGGCTCGGAGTACAGGTAGGGTACGGAGAAGTCGTACTTCTGCTTGCGCTCGTCGGTTGCGGAGACATTGTTGATGACGATGTCGTAGCGGTCGGCGTCCACACCGGCAATCAGCGAATCCCAGGGAGTCTCGACGAATTCGGCGGTCACGCCCAGGTCCTTGGCGATCAGGTCGGCGATTTCCTTCTCGAAGCCGACCAGGGTGCCGTTGGACTCGTGGAAGGAGAAGGGACGGTAGGTGCCCTCCAAACCCACGCGAATCTTGCCGGCGGACTTGATGGCCTCCAGCTTGTTGGCGCTGGATGCGGTGCTACCACCGTTGGAACCGCAGGCAGCGAGCAGGGCTGCCAGGCCGGTGAAGGCGGTGCCTGCGAGAACGGTGCGGCGGTTAATCATTGCGGACATGGTTCTTCCTTTGCGTCGTAGCCGATGCTCTTGTAGGTGCGGGTTGTCACCTTGCGATAACCCTGGGGCATCATGCGGTGTGCCCCTTCTCTGCGGGTGCAACGCTGGCTATCCTACAGCTATTCCAGACCCGAGAAAACTTAACGTAACATTCCGTCATATTCTCTCATCGGTGCAGGATAAGCCCCGGAGACATCAACCACGACGCAATTTCAGAAGTCCTGGCGGGTGAGCCCTTTCCGGGCCCCTTCCGAACCTTTCACGAAAGCTTAGGAGGCGGGGCTCAAGTCCTCGCTCACATGCTTCTCGAAAATTGCTTTGAAGTCGCCGTTGCCCAGGTGCTTCTTGATGGAGGCGTCAATCGCATCCTTCAGCGCGGTCTGGTTCTTGGGCAGCAGAACGGCGACGTTGGTGCCGGGGCCGACCTCACCCTCCAGCAGGCGCAGGTTGGCGTCCGGGTGCTCCTTGAAGTACTCGGCGAAGGACACGGAGTCGTTGGCGGTCAGCTCGGCGCGGCCGGTGAGCACCTGCTCGATGGCCTCGTCGAAGCCGGTGACTTCGATGATGGTGGCGCCGCGTTCCTCCACGAGCTTGCGGTAGTTGCTGGTGGCACTCTGGGCGGCGCTATGGCCGGAGATTTCGGAGGCGTTCTTCAGGCTCGAGTCCTTCTTCACGCCCACGCGGGCACGGGAGTGCGCGTAGGGCACGGAGAAATCGTACTTCTTCTTACGTTCCTCGGTGGGTGCCACGTTATTGAGCACGATGTCGTAGCGGCCCGCGTCCACGCCGGCGATCAGCGAGTCCCAGGGGGTTTCGATGTACTCGGCGGTCACGCCCAGGTCCTTGGCGAGGGTCTCGGCGATGTCGTACTCGAAGCCGGCAAGCTTACCGGAGGCATCGTGGTAGGTGTAGGGGCGGTAGGTACCCTCCACGCCGATGCGGATTTTGCCCGCGGACTTGATGGACTCCAGCAGGTTGGAGGAGCTCTGTGCGGAGCCTGCGCTGGAGCCGTTACCGCCGGAGCAGGCGGCGAGCAGGCCGGTGGTTCCGGCGAGGGCCGCGCCCAGTAGCAGGGAGCGTCGGTTCAGCACGGCGGAGGTGTTGAGAACGGTCATTCTTGGTTCCTTAATCTACGTTGATGCGTGGTGTGAAAGTTGAAATCTGCGGTATGGACCGGCGGTGCATGCCTAGCCGGCGAAGGCGGCCTTCAGGCCAATCTCCAGGGCCGCGATGAGGTCCTGAACATCCTCAATGCCGATTGCCAGGCGCACGAGGCGGTCATCCACGCCGAACTCGTCGCGGTGTTCCTGGGCGTAGGCGCCGTGCGTGGTGTGCGCGGGCAGGCTCACGAGCGATTCGATGCCACCCAGGCTCACGGCGTTCACGAAGATGGGCAGGGAGCGGGCGAAGGCCTGCGTGTCGCCGCCGTCCTTGAGCAGCAGCGAAAAGACGGAGCCGATGCCGCGGGCCTGGCGGGACTGCACCTCCGCCTGTTCCTCGGAGGAGTTGCCGGCGTAGAAAATCTTCTCGACCTCGGGACGCTCGGAGAGGAACTCGATGAGCTCGCGGGTGTTCTGCTGCTGGCGTTCCAGGCGCAGGGCCAGGGTCTTCACGTCCTGCAGCAGGCGGTAGGAGTCAATCGGGGGCAGCAGCGCGCCGCTGACGAGCTGACCGCGGTGCAGCAGAATGGCCAGGTCGGGGTCGTTCGTGGCCGCGACGCCGGCGAGCAGGTCGGCGTGGCCGGCCAGGAACTTGGTGGCAGATTGCACGGTGATGTCAGCGCCGAGTTCCAGGGGACGCTGCAGGTAGGGCGTCATGAAGGTATTGTCCACGATCAGCAGGGCGCCGTGGCGGTGCACCAGCTCCGCAACCGCGGCAATGTCGGTGACCTGCAAGGTAGGGTTCGTGGGGGTCTCAAGGAAGACGACCTTCACGTCCGGGGTGAAGTCCTCATCGCTCAGGGCCGTGAAGTCGCTGATGAAGCGGGTCTTCACAGCGCGTTTAGTCAACTCGGTGGTCGCGAAGCGGTAGGTGCCGCCGTAGGTCGGCATGCCCAGCAGCAGGGTGTCGCCCGCCTCCAGAACGCCGAGGGCCGCCGCGGTGGCCGCCATGCCGGAGGGGTACGCGTAGGCGTGCTCGGCCCCCTCGAGCGCGGCGAGGGTCGTCTGCAGGTTATCGCGGGTGGGGTTCGCGCCGCGCTGGTACATGTAGGTGGTGTCCTCACCTGCGGTACCGAAGGTGCTAGCCAGGTAGACCGGCGGCACGGACGCATCGTAGCGGGCATCGTGCACGGCGTGGATGGTGCGGGTCGTGAAACCGGTCGGTTCGAGCTGGTTCTGCTGGCTCATGGTGGTTCTCTTCCGTTCGGGCTACCCCGAACGCGGGCGTAGCTGGTATTCGTCGTGTATCCGGGATTTACCCTACCCGCATTTTTTATGCCGTTCTAACCCCGCGTCACAGGGGTTAATATGTTCACGCAACGTCATATAAAAATGCGGTGAGGGTGCACAAAATACCCGAATCAAAAACATTCTTTTACATTGAAAGAAATACGTTAATCCGGGTATTTTGAGTAATTATTATGGGTGACATTACGCCGCGTATTTGGGGCACCTCGAATCACGCAATACGGTCGTGCGGTGCCTCATGTTCAGGGACTATGCCTGATGCGCCAGGGCTGCGGTCAGGCCGCGCTCCAAATCCTCGATAATGTCCTCAATCTCCTCGATGCCAATGGCCAGGCGGATGAGGTTGTCGCTCACGCCGTATTCGTCGCGGTGCGCCTGCGTGTAGGCGGCCTGCACCATGAGCGCGGGACGAACCACCAGCGACTCGATACCGCCCAGGCTCACCGCGTGGCTGAAAATCTTCAGGGCTTCGAGGAAGGCGGGCAGGTCTGCGCCGTCCACCAGTTCCATGGAGATGAGCGCGCCCAGGCCGTTCGCCTGGCGGGCGTGCACCTGCGCCTCATACTCGCTGTGCGAACCGGCGTAGAGCACGCGCTTCACGGCGGGGTGCGCCTCCAGGTAGTTGATGACCTCGATGGTGTTCTTCTGCTGCTGGGTCAGGCGCAGCTTGAGGGTCTTGACCTCCTGCAGCAGGCGGTAGGAGTCGGTGGGCGAAAGCATTGCGCCGGTAATCATCTGCAGGTGCCAGAGGCGCTCGGCGAGCGCGTCATCGTTGGTTGCGGCGACGCCTCCGAGTAGGTCGGCGTGGCCGCCCAGGTACTTGGTGGCGGACTGCACGCTGATGTCTGCGCCCAGGTCGAGGGGCTTCTGCAGCAGCGGGGTCATGAAGGTGTTGTCGACGACCACGATTGCGCCGTTGCGGTGCGCGATTTCGGCGATGGCGGCGATGTCGCTCACGCGCAGTAGCGGGTTGGAGGGGCTCTCCAGGAACACCATGGTCACGTTGTCGGTGAAGTCCTCGTCGGTGAGGGCCGTGAAGTCGCCGATGAAGCGGGTCTTGACGCCGCGGGCGGGCAGCTCGATGGTCGCGAAGCGGTAGGTGCCGCCGTAGGAGGGCATGCCCAGTAGCAGGGTCTCGCCTTCCTTGAGGATGCCGAGGGCGGCAGCGGTGGCGCCCATTCCGGAGGGGTAGGCGAAGGCGTGCTTGGCGCCTTCGAGGGTTGCGAGCGTGGTTTCGAGGGCCGCGCGGGTGGGGTTGCCGCCGCGCTGGTAGTCGTAGGGGCCTTCGGTGCCGTCACAGGGCTGGGCGTAGGTGGTGGTCGTGTAGATCGGAGGCAGGATGGAGCCGTACGGGTTGTCGCGGTCCGTAGTGTGAATTGCCTTCGTCGTGAATCCGGTCATGCTGTCCTCGGCTAAGGTTGGGCATAAAATGCGGGGGATAAATATATTGCTAGCTTAGGGCTCTTTTGGGGTACTGACTAGTTTTTTCTTTTCTGTGACCGGGTGACTTTTTATGACCGAAAAACGGCGTTATATTTCGACATTTTAGAAATATATTTCGTCATATTTCGCGCGTGAAAAGACCCGGCGGTCGGTACACGTGTGTGCTGAGTACCGGCCCCCGGGCTTCCATCTAGGATACCGGCTCAGCACCCCAGAACATAAGGGTAGGTTTACCTTAAAGCTGAACCGCCCTCCACAAGGGGCGATGCTGTGCCCTCAATCTCGCCCAAACGCGCCGGATGCCCTGCCGGGCACTACACCGGGCATAGAAGGAGGGGCGCACCCGGGAATCACCCCGGGTACGCCCCCCTCTTAGCCCCGTGAGAACGCCAGCATCATAATGCGAGGTAACTGCAGGACTGTCGCTGTTTTTAGAAGATTTTCTGCGAACCTACGCCAACGCGGTAGCTCTCATTCTGCTCCACTAAAGCTTTTATCGCTTTCCACGCTTCCCGCTGACGACGGGTGTTTCCCTGCAAAAGAGCAACGTTAGCGAAGCTGACCAACATACCTTTCGGGTCCGCATCGCGAAGGTCCTTAGCAAAAATTTTAGGCTTTGCAGAGGTATCAGTCGTCGGCATCTTCCAGAGGCGAGAACCATGAGCTACACGGTTCCTCAGAGTGGTCAGAGACTTTAGACGGCCCTCAAAGTGCTTATGGTTCACCCCCATACGCTCTGCGGTCTTTTTGTAGAGCAACAACTTTTCAACATCTCCAGACTCAGCGGAGGTTTCTGATGCATAACTTTGGACCACCGCATGGGAGAGAAGCCCTAATGAAAACGAATCGACAACAGACCACAGGGGAAGCTCTTTCTGCATCATCTCTCGAAGCTCCTCAACGTCCTCCCAATCGTCCAAGTTTTCAGAGGGGGTTTTAGAAGAACTTTTAGCGCAGGATTTCCACCAAACCTCGATACGCTCACGAACATACGGTTCACGGTATCGCAGGATGTGCCGCATCATATCTTTGATGAGCGCATCTACTGGCCTGTCCTGGTCCATACAGATATATGCATCCGGGTTGAGATACTCATGGGGACTACGGTAAGTGCAAAATACATCCACCCATGCAGCTCGAATCGCCTGTTCGCTCTGCCTCATGTACCCGTACAAGAGGGAAGAGACCGCAACATCCATACGCACAATGTCTAAAACATCTGAGATGTCTGGATTTCCCGGTAGAAGTCCCTCGTTCTTGTATTTGCTGTAATTACGGAAGTATCCCAGAAGGTAGTGGAAATTAGAGCACGCAAGCATGTCTCGGTCATCATCGCTCAGGGTCGTTCCCTGAGGAAAATACCTCTTAGCAACAAGGTATTCCTTCTGGTCCTCTATTGAAGGTAGAAATACGCACGATTTCTTGGGCAAACCCCTACTCTCCTTACTTCGATTCGCCGTAGAACCGAACATACAAAAGGACCCCCTCGAGATGCGCTTGAATCAGAGGCGGAGGGGGGACTGTTATTCCAACAATAACATTGGAGATACACGCTCTCAAGGAATCTGGGCGTTTTCCCTGGCTATCTTCTGGTTACTTATGTCACTGTGTTAGCCTCACAGAAAGAGGGACGCACCCGGGATGGTTCCCGGGTACGCCCCTTCCGTTCAAACGCTAACGAACGCTTGATTTTTTGTAATTACAAGCCGCAGCGGCTTATACAGCGCAGGCTACTTACTTCGACAACACCTGACGCTTCGCAGAAATCACGCCCGTGTTGAAACCAGCCAGGTGAAGGCCACCGTGGAAACGCGCATGCTCAATCTTCACGCACTTATCCATCACCACGTTCAGGCCGGCAGCCTCACCAATCGCGGCAGCCTCCTCGCTCCAGGAGCCAAGCTGCATCCACACGGTCTTCGCACCCAAATCCACAGCCTCCTGAACCACGCCCGGCAGGTCCTCATTACGGCGGAAAATCTCCACCAGATCCGGAACCTCCGGCAGGTCCTGCAGCGACGGGTACACCGGCTGACCCAGCACAAGCTTGCCCTTTGCCGCCAGAATCGGGTTCACAAAATACAGCTTGTACGGCGACGCCGACTGCAGGTACGTCGCCACAAAGTACGAGGCGCGCGAAATCTTATCGCTCATACCCACAATCGCAATGGTGCGGGTATTACGCAGAATGTTCAGACGCTCAGGGGCGGAAGGACCCACCCAGGTACGCTTCTCAGTCATTATTTTTCCTCCTGAGTGGTAGTAGGCAGGGAGCAGGATGCGCCAGCAGCAGCCTCAGCGGCAGCAGCGTCCTCGGCGGCCTTAGCGGCGGCAACCGCCTCCTCAGCCTCCACAATCTTGTCTGCGCTGGACTTACCCACACGCTCACCGGCGTGGTTCAGGCCGGTCGCGTAGGTCAGTGCCTGGTCCAGGTCCCAGATGATGTCTTCCACATCTTCCAGACCCACCGAAATGCGGATCAGATCCTCGCCCACGCCGGCGGCCTCAAGCTGCTCACGCGACAGCTGCTGGTGCGTGGTCGAACCCGGGTGCAGCACAAGAGTGCGAGAGTCACCAATATTAGCCAGGTGGCTTGCCAGCTGCAGGGCACCGATGAACTCGCCACCGACCAGGCGGCCGGAAGCCTTCTCGGTCGCCTTCACACCGAAGGAGAACACGGAACCGACACCCAGCGGCAGTAGCTTCTTCGCACGCTCGTGGTGCGGGTGATCTTCCAGACCGGCGTAGTTCACGTAGGCGATACGCTGATCCTCAACCAGCCAGGCGACAACCTGCTTAGCGTTCGCCAGGTGTGCGTCCATACGCTGCGGCAGAGTCTCAACACCCTGCAACAGGTTGAACGCGGCCTGCGGGCTCAGCGACGGGCCGAAGTCACGCAGCTGCTCAGAACGCAGCTTAGTCAGGAAGCCGTACTCACCGAAGTTACCCCACCAGGACACGCCATTGTAGGAGGGAACCGGCTCGGTCATGGACGGGAAGTTGCCGTTACCCCAGTTGAAACGACCGGACTCGACGACAATACCGCCAAGGGTGGTGCCGTGGCCGCCCAGGAACTTGGTGACCGAGTGGATCACGATGTCGGCACCGTGTTCGAGGGGGCGGATCAGGTACGGGGTGGAGATGGTGGCGTCCACAACCAGCGGGATACCGGCCTCGTGGGCAACCTCTGCCAGGCCTTCCAGGTCGGCGACCTCACCGGAGGGGTTCGCCACGACCTCGGTGTAGATTGCCTTGGTGTTCTCAGTCAGTGCCGCCTTGTAGTCGGCGGGGTCGGTGCCTGCCACGAAGGTGGTGTTGATGCCGAAGCGGCGCAGGGACACGTCCAGCTGGGTGACGGTGCCGCCGTACAGCTGCGAAGAAGCCACAATGTGGTCGCCCTGCTGGCACAGAGCCGCGAAGGTGATGAATTCGGCGGCCATGCCGGAGGCGGTGGCCACCGCACCGATACCGCCTTCGAGGGAGGCGATGCGCTCCTCCAGTGCGGCGACGGTCGGGTTGGACAGGCGCGAGTAGATGTTGCCGTACTTCTGCAGGGAGAAGAGGTTTGCCGCGTCGTCAGCGTCTTTGAAGACGAAGGAGGTGGTCTGGTAGATGGGGACCGCGCGGGCACCGTGTTCAGCGTCGGGGGTGCCGCCCGCGTGTAGTGCGCGGGTGCGGAAGCCGAAAGTGTGTTCAGCCATTGGTTTGCTCCTGATGTATCTGCCCGCCGGGGATGGGCGGGGAGTCGATAGTGGCTCGACTTTATACTGTGCCACCGGCGGCGGGGTGCACCAAGTGCGGGTACCTATGTGTCGTTTATTGCGGATTATGACGGGGCGGGGCTGAAGCTTATAGCCTCAACCCCGCCTACCCCTACACTGCACTATTCTGTAGGCTCCGAACCTTGCTCGGGTTCCTGTTCTTCTATCACATACCCTGCATCATCCAGAGGAGGAAGATATTTTCTCAATTCATGATTTTTACGAGTTAGACGATTTCGTAAAACTTCAGGCTCAACACCAAGTCGCACCCCAATCCAAGAGACAATAATAATCTTTAACATATCAATTGCTTCAAAGACTGCATCGTAATTCATCTCTTCCCCACCAGAATGCTTTACTGAGTTGTAAGCATTATTAATTTTATCTGCCCAATCAGGAAGGTTATGTAACACTTTCCCATTCACATCTTCCTCATCTTTTCTTACATAAGGTAATATACCTTCGGAGATTTGATTAATGATGTTTTGCATGGCACCCTTTAGATATGCCCTACCTTTATCCGTGAAAGATTCCTCAGGGAAATAAACCGCAATATATCTTCCAAGTGCCTCAACACCTGCACATAAGTTAAATAGCTCATTCTCAATTGTTCCACAGTCCAACCTAATGGTAGATAAAATGGGGTCTAATGCCCGAGAGTAGTTATTTCGAATATCCAACCAGAGACGCACTCCGGATTCTTTAATGTCTTTATATGTAAAGATAAAATCTTTCTCTTTTGTTTCAATGATTTCAGCAGGGCCCCAGCGAGTCGAGATTACTTTTAGCCACTTATCATCCCCTGTAACTGATTTATCATTATTATGAGATACATAGATTGAAGTAAATTGATGGCTGGACCATGATGAAATCATTAACAAATCCCTAATCGCATCATGAGTCTTTAATCCCTCGTCAAATGGAACAGGTTCTTTACTGTATGTTTCAAATGTGTCCGAGACTTTATGATTAAGCTCCGTCATATGGTCATTCCTATTTACCGTAAAACCAGATTTAAACTTCATGGAGTCATTAATTAATATCTCTCCCGCAGATTTAACACTAGTATCAACAGATTGAACACGGAGAAACTTCTCATTTTCATAAAACTTAGGAATCACCTTAAGGGCCCCAAAATTTAACCACTCTGCCATGCCTTCTATCTCTGTTTTATATCCATTAAAGCTTTCAGTCCCAGAAATATTTGTCGAAAAAATAGCAACCCCTACAGTGACCTTCTTTAAGATTCCGCCAAGGCTACTAGAAGGAAATATAATCTTATTATTACCACCAATCGACTTACAGCCAACGAGAAGTACTCTACCAATATCATCAATAAAGTACATATTTTTGGGAACAGTACAATATCGATTATCTCTTTCTGTTCCATCTACAATTATCGCTCCCTCTGTGCCCCACCATGATTCAGGGGACTCGTTGGAATATTTTTTCACTGGAACGAGCACCCGAATTCGATTCTTATCGCGCACTAGAGTAGCGGGAATTCCTGCCCCTTCTTCGACCTTACCAGGGTATAACCACCCCACTCTAACCTGGCCAATCTCAAGATTATTATCAGACATTTGTAACCTCCCCTTTCTAAAGAAGCTTAATCACTAACAAAATTACAGATAGAATTTTTATGCAAGAATTATCTATTCCGAGCTGGACATATCATCCATCATAACAGCTGTCATAACAGAAGTTATTATGACGGTTGTTATGATGCGCAATCAATGAGACCGATATAAATACCCTGTTTTAGCCTGTAATTCCGCGGTTTTTAAGGCTCAAGGCGCGAGGAAAATACAGCGTCATATCAACATCATCGCAGGATCATAACAACATCATGGCAAGACTCGTCATGATGCTGTTATGACGTTGCAAAGAATAAATTCACAACATTCCTGCATAAAGTTGTACCGCTAAGTTTTAGCCGCAGGCCCATTCAAAGACGACCTGCGAGAAGTCGCGGGCAGCAAACGCCTCCGGAGTAATCAGCCAGTTCGCCGCACCGGCATCACCCCACATGATCTCAATCTCCTCATCTTCGTTCTCCTCGTTCTCCGATTCGGAGACGATAGTCAGCAGATTCACCGTGTGGCCACGCAGCTCCTTGAACTCGTCACGCGGGTCATTCTGCACGAAGAACGGGTATCCGCCCACGTGGGAGTACTCTTCCTTCGATTCGAAAGGCTCCGTCAACTCGTAGAGGGCTTTGCGGCGAGGCTGGTTCTTATACGGGTTCTCGTGTGCCTCGAGCAGCAACTCATCCGGATAGGTTTCATCCCACTTCGCACCAAAAACGTCGTAGTAGTCGTAGCCGGAGGCGGTCACACCCTGCTCACGCACCTCAAAGGTCATGCCGTACTCAATTTCGAGCGGGCGGGCACCAATTCCGGTCACGAGTGCGTCCGGCGGTTACAAAGCAGGTGCGAAAGCAGGTGCCAAGCGTGCAGAAAGCCCCGCCTCCTCACCCTCATGCGCGGGCATGAGACTGGGGGCACCCGGTTTTCTGTGTTTCACGGGGTTTGGCGGGGTTTCACTGGGTTTCGCGAACGGTTTCAGAATTTTCCCAGTTTTACCCGGGGGTAAATCAAAGAATGCTTATCGTGTCAGGGGTCGCCCATAGAGTGTAGGTGTTGGAAGGGACGGTCCTTCCGACCGGGCACGCCGCCTCCCGCGGTGTTGCTAACGGGCCAATTCAGCATCTACGGAAGGAACGGTCATGGAAAACACCACTCGTGAGAACCAGTACGCACAGGCGCAGATTTCTTGCACTGCCGATGAGCAGCTTCGTCGTGATGAAGAGTTCAACTGGCTGATGCAGTGCGGCACCGTGGTGCGTATGGAACGCTTCGAGGTGGAAGAGTTCCGCACCGTTCTGGAGCAACTGGTGGCTGAGGGTTCGTGCTTCCGCGTTGCGCCGGTGTCTTCCACGATGGGCCGCGCGATGCGTCACCTCACCCGGGGTGCTTCCGGTTACGAGGAGAACCTGCGTGAGCTGCGGGCGGCGGCTCAGAACGCTCTGCTGTTCGTGTTCCCCCTGGAGAAGGACCTGGAGATGTGCCTGCGTTTTGAGCGTGTGCAGGGTACCGGCCTGGCGTTGACCAGCATGGGCGTGAGCCCGGTCAATGGTGACCTGTGGGTTAAGCACTGGGCCATGCGTTCTCTGGAGTGCACCGGCGGCGTGTTTGCGGTGGAGTCCGCTCCGGGTGCCTGCAATTTTGAGCTGCGCCGCGAGACGTTCTACGCGATGCTCTCAATGGTTGAGCTGTCGACTTTGGGTCTGGCGGCTGAGCCGGGGAACTTCTCCATGTTTGACGACCCGAAGGCTATGTGCAAGAAGTTCAAGCGTGAGCGCCGCGACTGCCGCCGCACGATGCGCGCACAGTACGACCGCGCCGCGTAAGGCTTATGTGTGCGCCTTCGCGGCGTACGCGTCAAGGCCCAGCCGATAGCGTTTAGGGCCAGTTAGAGCCACTTGTTTTTCTTGAAGAACCAGTAGAGGAGCAGACAGGAGACCAGCATCAGTAGCAGGGCTGCGGGGTAGCCGAATTCCCATTTGAGTTCGGGCATATCCTCAAAGTTCATACCGTACACCGAGCCGACGATAGTGGGCACCATGAGGAGTGCCGCGTAGGCGGAAATTCGTTTGGTGTCGTCGTTCTGTTGCTGTCCGAGCAGGGTGTCGTGTACGCGCAGGGCGTTTTCGAGGGAGGTGCGGAGGTCCTCCAAACGTTCCTTCGTGTGGACCACGTGGTCGAGCACATTACGGAACTGGCGGGCAAGTTCCACAACTTCGTCTTCGACTTCGCCTTGGCTTGCGCCCGGGTAGGGGGACGGGTCGAGCGCGCCGGTGCGTAGGCCTTCAATGATGCGACCCATCATCGGTTCGAGGGGTCGGCAGGCTCGCTGAAAGTCAATCACCTGGTTGAGTAGCTCGTAGATGCGCTGCGCCAGGGGGTTGGCGTCTTGGCGGTCGTGGGTGGAGAACAGGATGTCTTCAATTTCGTCGTTGTCGTTTTCGAGTCCGTCGAGCACGGGGGCGTACCCGTCGACGGTGTTATCGAGGATGCGGTGTAGCAGGCGGGCCGGTGAGGCGTCCGGGGTGCCGAAGAGCAGGTTGTATTGCTCGCCGATTTTGCGGTCGCTACGCTGGGCGTCTTTGACGAGCACGAGGATGTAGCGGGGGCCTACGAAGAGGTGTATCTCGCTCAGGCGCACTTCTTCTTCTTTGTCGAGGTAGACGGCGGGGCGGATGACTGCGAAGAGGGAGTCTCCGTAGCGTTCGAGCTTGGCACGCTGGTGGCCCCGGGTGGCGTCTTCCACAGCGAGTTCGTGCAGGTTGAAGGCGTGTTGTAGCTCGTGGAGTTCGTGCACGCTCGGGTTGGCGTAGGTGAGGACGACCGCGGTGTGCTTGTCGGCGTAGGCATTGAGGGTTTCTTCTTCGGTGGCACCCAGCTGGATGCGATCTGAGCTCGGGTAGATAGCTCCGGTGATATAGGACATCGTCTTCCTCCTCTGAACGCGCTAACACCACTTTTGTGGCCCTTACCCAGCATACGGGATACAACCCATCCAGTCATGCGGTGGCTCAGGGATGGCGGCTCAAGGGGTGGCGGGGCGAGTGTGTTGTCGTGAGTCGTGGATTTTCTGTGAACGATGCGCGAGATGATGGAGTTTCAACCTTCCCTTGAGGACCAAGAAAGACTAAACTTCTAGTTAATAAGACTGGGATTGTCTTAGAACCAACCACTATTTTCTTTTGAGGAGTCAACGATGCTGTTGAAACCGTTTGTGAGGGGTGCGGCGTGCACTTTCGCTGCCACTTCTCTTCTGTTGTCTGCGATGGTGCCTGCTTCCGCAGCGCAGTTGCACCCTAAGACTTTTTCTCCTTTTCCGGGCGATGAACTGGAAGTCACCTGCATTAATGAGTCTGAATACAATACCCCGGGTGATTACCAGGATAAGGTGATTGCTTGGGCGGAGTGCACTGGACTTATTACTCACGGCCGCCGCCTTTATCTTCAGAAGAATAAGAATGCTCCCCAGCCGGCGATGACTCGTGGGCAGCTTCTTGAGTTTCTGTACCATTTGAAGGGCAGGCCCGTGGTTAAGGATCTTCCTGCTACGTCGCCGTACAGTGATATTTCGGTCAATGACCCGCACTACCCTATTGCTATCTGGGCTACTCGTGAAGGCATCAGCAGCGGATGGGGAGACGGAAAGTTCCATTACAACGATGTAGCTTATGAGGCAACTGAGGCTCTCTTCCTTTACCGGATGTACGGCAAACCTCAGGTGGATCTTACCCCCGTCCCTGAGGATTTCAAGCGTTGTGTGAAAGAGGGCGGAGATATGCATAAAGCATATAGCTGGCTGGGTTGGACACCTCAATGTGGATATGACAGTGATGTTAAATTCATGACATTTCTATCTGTTTTGCGAGATCTTGACGAGCGCGGAATTTTATAAATTATAAAGAAATAAAGATAGGCTCTGAATATTGATAATTTCAGAGCCTATCTTTTATGTATTAAAATTCACCTTTAGTACCCAGATATTTATTCATTTCATATTTTTGCATATCTGTATACTTCTTCGGGTTAGTTTTAACTTCTTCTTCAATGTCATGCATTCCGTACCGCATGATGAATTCATTAATGGTGATATCCATGTATCCTGCACGCCACGGGCCAAAATGAACTTTCCATGAGTAATTCTCAGGATGCGCCTTACGGTACTCATCATAGACATCACCACCAACTACCACAATATCCCTACAATTACTCTCAAAGTAGAAATCCCACCGTGCAGCGCGTACGTTTCTTTCCTCTCCTACGGCGCCGTCACCTACCTTATGCGGATTATCAGAACGTGGAGCGATGAACTTACATTCATGCGACCAATTGCTAATGTACCAATTGGCTGCTTGATTATTTTGCGCTTTGCCATGCGCTGTATCGAAGTAGCTGGATGATTCTCCAATGCAACTGTCGAAGATATTACGCTCAAAATCACTTACCCAGCCATGACCTCCATTTTCTTGAGCAGTGCATCCGATGAACATATTACGACTTGCCGCAACATACCACCCTGCACCAGCCTTACCTGCATATGCATAATGTGGCTTCCCATCTTCACGCGGCCAATATAGCGATTCCCCAGACGAATACCGGTGGTTATACCAGCTCGTTGACTGCGAAAATTTACACTGCGAAGCGTAAACCTCAATGCCGGCATAATTCCTGCCGCAATTATTTGCGTCGGATACATCCAACATACTGAACTTATTATCAGCTGCACCGACACCTTCTACATTGATTGCCTTATGGCCAATAGGTTTACCCACAAGGAATCCTTGCCTCCATGTCATACGCACACGAATGTCATGGACCTTCATAGCACGATCATGGAGACCCAAAATAGCAACCCCCATATCTGCATCCCAGATTTCAAGGTTCTCTAGTGTCGCAACTGCTTCAGGCTCAGGTCGATAGTTTCTATTTGCATAGTATGTATGCAAAATAACTCCCGCAACACCTTTCATAACGGGGGTATGCCGAGCACGACTATAAGGGTCATCTCGATTTAGGGGAACATTATCAGCATTCGTACGAATAACTAAATCACGCACCCCAAAACGCATAGGTGCCTCAGAGAACCACTGATTGGCCCCCTTGTCGCCTGGCTTTGGTTTTTCCGGTCCAGCGACAAGGTAAGATCCAACGTGGAAAACACCAACACACTCCGCTTCATCTGTATCCTTCTGCACTAGGCCATCGCCAGGATGAGCAATAATCTGTGTGGCCTTACCATGCCCAAAGATTTCAACCCGGTCAAGTAGCTGAATAAAAGGGGCACTGACCCTGTACTTTCCAGCAGGAATTTCTAGAGCTCCACCTCCAGCTGAAGCCAAAGTCCTTACTGCATCATTAATGGCCTGAGTACAATCTTGAGACCCATCAGCTTTCACCTGCGGATAGCTCAGGAGATTAATGTAGTTTTTCGTGCGATTTTGCGGAGTAATTCCACCTTGAACTTCATCAGCATGCGCATCGGCGTATACCATTGTTGAGGCTAGCGGAACCGACAAAGCTGCACCGGCAATCATCGAGCGGCGCGATAATGCAGACATCACTGTCTCCAATCGTGTTGAGTGAAAATATTAAAATGCATACAGTGCATAAAACTATGCACAGAACATTCAATTACCGTGATACCCATCTGGTATATATCCTGGATGATTTAACCCTACCACTCACATGGAATAAATATCTTACATATTCAGATTTTTTGAATTTATTCATTTAAACATAAATCTTATGTTTGTCAATCATTTAACCTGCGATCCAGGAAAGTCTATAAATCACCCTAAGCATATATCAACATTAGAATGACGTTAATTCAGAAGAGCACTCAAAATAAGACAATATATTACAAGTCGGCAGGAATAAAAGGACCCCTGAGGAGGCAATCAAGCCTCGTCAGGGGTCCTTTGCATCAGCCTTTAGTCTTCGTTGATGAGGTCGCGAACTACAATGGTCTGGTCGCGGTCCGGGCCCACACCAATCGCAGAAATACGGCAACCGGAAAGCTCCTCCAGCTTCAGCACATACTTACGAGCGTTCTCAGGCAGCTCATCCAAGCTCTTCGCATCCGAAATGTTCTCAGTCCAGCCGTCAAAATACTCGAAAATCGGCTTAGCGTGATGGAACTCAGTCTGAGTCATCGGCATCTCGTCGTGACGCACACCGTCAACATCGTAAGCCACACAAACCGGAATCTTCTCCAGGCCGGTCAGCACATCCAGCTTAGTGATGAACAAGTCAGTGAAACCGTTAATGCGCACGGCCTGGCGTGCCAGCACGGAATCGTACCAGCCGCAACGACGCGGACGACCGGTGTTCACACCAAACTCGCCACCGCTGGTGCGCAGGTAGTCGCCCATCTCATCAAACAGCTCAGTCGGGAACGGGCCAGCACCCACGCGGGTGGTGTACGCCTTCTGAATACCAATCACACGGGTGATGCGGGTCGGGCCCACACCCGAACCCACGCAGGCACCGCCAGCGGTCGGGTTCGAGGAAGTCACAAACGGGTAGGTGCCGTGGTCAACGTCCAGGAAGGTTGCCTGGCCGCCCTCCATCAGCAGGGTCTTGCCCTCATCCAGTGCCTTGTTCAGCAGCTGGGTGGTGTCCACAATCATCGGCTTCAGACGCTCCGCGTAGGACATGAAGTACTCGACGATTTCCTCAACCTCAACGTGGCGGCGGTTGTACACCTTCACCAGCAACTGGTTCTTCTGGCGCAACGCGCCCTCAACCTTCTGGCGCAGAATCGACTCATCAAGGATGTCCTGAACACGCACGCCGAGGCGGCCAACCTTATCCATGTAGGCGGGGCCGATACCGCGGCCGGTGGTGCCGATAGCACGTTTGCCGAGGAAGCGCTCAGTCACTTTATCCATGGTCTGGTGGTAGGGTGCCACCAGGTGCGCGTTAGCGGAAATCTTCAGGCGGGAAGTGTCAGCGCCGCGAGCCTCAAGGCCTTCAATCTCTGCGAAGAGCGCCTCAGGGTTCACGACCACGCCGTTACCGATCACGGGAACGGCGTTATCGCTCAGAATACCGGCGGGCAGCAGCTTCAGCTCAAACTTCTGGCCGTTCACCACCACGGTGTGACCGGCGTTGTTACCGCCGTTGGGCTTGACCACGTAGTCCACGCGGGGGCCGAGCAGGTCGGTAGCCTTGCCCTTACCCTCATCGCCCCACTGGGCGCCCACAATCACGACAGCTGACATTTTGTGCTCCTTGAAAGCTTCGAAGAGACGCACCGGATTTCACGGCGCGGTGGCGCCCCCATCATCCGTGGAGTGAATAGGCACACCTCTACCCATGATACCGTGCTCGCCCTTTTAAGTCCCACGGCCCAGGCCTTAAATATCGGCTCAGTACAGGAAACAGCACGGCGCCCCCGCCTGAGTGTTTGAGGCGGGGGCGCCGCGTGCAAGCGGTGCGGTCGGGTAGTAACCGCCGCAGGCTACCGGATGACCTTAATGAAGGTCATCGGGTACTCATACAGGTTGCAATGAGCGGCCGCGATGGCGGCCAGCGAATGGAAGACGACCATCAGGATGGTCACCACCAGGGGCACCACCCACAGAACGATGCCGAGGAGACCGAAGGTCAGCACAATCGCTACCCACGAGGCGGTACTAATGACCCACAGAGAAAAGTTGAAGTTGAACGCGCGGCGGGCGGATTCCTTCGTGAAGTTATAGCCGGGCTTGTCCTTGTAGATAAACCACATCACGAGCGGAGCAATCACGCTCACAGTCGAGAAAGACAGCAACGAGAGAATGGCCGAGGCCATGTGGGCCAGAATCGCCATGTTCTTATCATCCGCTGAAGAAGGGGCAAGATTGTAAGAACCCTGAGGGTAATAGTTCTGCTGGAAACCAGCCTGGTAACCCGGTACCTGCTGGCCATAGGGAGGCTGCTGGGGTTGGTTGTCCTGGTCGGGATACTGCGACATTGTCTTCGTTCTTTCTTCAATCAACGAGCGAATACGGTTGGGCCGGGGTGCCCATTCAGCACCCGCGGTACCCCCGTGATGCCTCCACTCTATCACCGCAAAGTAAATGGAGCATTAACCTCGGTGAGATGGCGGATAAAAATTACGGTCTGCCGGGTTTACGGTTCGCCCGGGTCATCCGATATACACGGGGTAGTACCAGAACGCGGGAGCTTCCTCGGTGTTCCAGTGCAATTTCCTCGCCTCGGAGTATTTCTTGCACACCTTGTGAGAGTAGACTCCCGGCTCCCACTCCAGCGCGCTCTTAGCAGCCGGTGACGCTATGTCCTCCGAGACTTGCTGCGGGGAAGCTTCTGACGGAGCCTCGCTGTTCCCCAGGGAGATGTTCATGTAGCTCGGAACGAGCAGGGAGTCATCCCACAGGGGCTGGTAGGACTCCTGCTCATTTCGAGGCTGGTGCGAAGCGTGCTCGGTCATCGCTATCTCCTTCGACGATGGTCTTAACTTAGTTCATATCCCTGCCGCATATTTGCGCAGGTGGAACGCTCTTTGAGCGCGCGCATATTACGCGAATCCATCGGATCCAGAACGCAAACACCAGAGGCGGGATCCACGGTCTGACCCCGACTCCCCTCGACACCGACGGTTCTTCTCTCACCATCCCACACCGACCTGGAAGGATTCTCAATGTCCACGATGTGTCATGAAGACCAATTTTGCGTCACAAACAACCGGAAATCCCCTTATCAAACCCTTAAGGGTGTATTGTGGTTCACATCTGAGGCCTCATCCTCAGGTATAACCTGCGGGATAGCCCGCACCATATTCACAAACACCTCCCAGAAACACCACGGGAGCCAAGCAAAGGAGCACCGTGACTACCACCGACTCCCCCAACCCCCGCGGCCGGTCGCATCGACGCCGAATCGGTAGCGGGCTACTCACCCTCAGCATGGCGCTGAGCCCCCTCGCCGCGCTCGGCGGCACCGCCCATGCCGCCGAAGACCCCGACGTCGTCAAGCATGTACTCAGCGACAGCATGAAGAACGCCAGCGGCACCGTCACCGCCTTCGTGCGATTCAAGGGCAAAGGCGCCTTCGAACAGACCCAGCCCGCAGGCGTACTCGCCGGTGTGCAGGCACCCGTCAACCGCGGCGCACAGGTGCAGGCCATCGCCTCCCAGGTGCAGAACCAGGCACAGCAGGTCAGCAGCCAGTCCGGCGCGCAGGTCCTCTACACCACCCACAACGCAGTACGCGGCGTAGCAGTACGCGGTGATGCCGAAGCCATCAAGGCACTCGCTCACCGCTCCGACGTGGAGAAAATCTCGCCCATCCTGCCCAAGTACCGCCAGAACGCGGGTGCCGCCATTGACGCAGGCTCCCTCGCCACCTGGACCAGCACCACCAACCCCGCCGGTACCGGCGGATACACCGGCAAAGGCGTGAAGATTGCCGTCATCGACTCCGGCATCGACTACACCCACACCGACTTCGGCGGCAGCGGCAAACTCGAAGACTACCAGAAGGCATCCAAGCTCACCGAACTGCCCTCCGCAGACTCCGGGCTCATCAACCGCACCAAGGTTGCTGGCGGCTACGACCTTGTCGGTGACAACTACGACGGCACCAACACCGCCGTTCCCGACGGCAACCCGCTCGACTGCACCACCGGCGGCCACGGCACCCACGTGGCAGGCACCGCGGCAGGCTACGGCGTGAACGCAGACGGCACCACCTTCACCGGCGACTACAGCAAGCTCACCGCAGAGCAGCTCAAAACCATGAAGATTGGCCCCGGCGTCGCCCCCGACGCCCAAATCTACGCCTTCCGCGTCTTCGGATGCAGCGGCAGCACCAACGTGGTCATCGAGGCGCTTGACCGCGCCCTCGACCCCAACGGTGACGGCGACTTCTCCGACCGTGTAAACGTGGTCAACATGTCCCTCGGCGGCGAATTCTCCCCCCTCGACGACCCCGAAGCCTACGCCGTTGACGCGCTCACCCGCGCCGGCGTGCTCTCCGTCATCTCCGCGGGTAACGCCAACGACTACAGCCTGCGCGGCGACACCTACTCCAACTCCGGTCACCCCGCCACCGCAGCCAGCGCGATTACCGTGGCGAACGCCTACGGCTCCACCCGCGCCGTGGATGCAGCAGAGCTGACCGACCCCGCCACCGGCACCACCCGCAAGGTACGCGGCGACTACAGCGTCTCCTACCCCTGGGCACAGGCCGGAACCAAGGAATTCACCGGTGAAGTCACCGCAATCCCCGAAAGCAACCGCTACGCCTGCAACCCCCTGAGCGCCACCGAAGCAGCAGCCGTCAAGGGCAAGTGGGCCCTCATCGACTGGGCCGAAGCCGACGGTAACCTCACCTGCGGCTCCAAGGTACGCTTCGACAACCTGCAGGCCGCAGGCGCCAAGGGCGTACTACTCGCAGGCCACGACGAAGAACCCGCCCTGGGCATCGCCGGCAACGAAACCCTGCCCGGCTTCCGCCTGGCCGCCTCCGCCGCCAAAGACCTGCGTGCACAGATCACTGCGGCAGAAGCTGCAGGTAAGCCCCTGACCGTGCGCCTCGGCAACGACCTGAAGTCCTCCCTGCGCGTAGACACCGGTAAGCTGGACCAACTGAACCCCATGAGCGCCCGCGGCTTCCACGGCAGCTACGGCTACACCAAGCCCGACATCGCGGCACCCGGCTCATACATCACCTCCGCGGCGGTAGCGACCGGTAACGGCTCGGTGACTTTCAGCGGTACCTCCATGGCGGCACCCTATGTGACCGGCTCCACGGCCCTGGTCATTCAGAGCCACCCGACCTACACCCCCGCACAGGTCAAGTCCGCCCTCGTCAACACCGCAAACCACGACGTGCGCACCGAATCTGGTGATGTCTACGCGGTGGACCGCGTGGGTGCCGGACGCGTGGACACCCTCGCAGCCGTGCAGTCGAAGTCCCTGGCCTACAACGCCCAGAATCCGAACACGACCTCGGTGAGCTTCGGCGTGCTCGAGTACGCCCCGGATGCAGGCGTTCAGACCCTCACCCGTGAGGTGACGGCGGAGAACACCGATTCCGCCGCGCACACTTACGCGCTGTCCTACGCCCCCAGCACTAATATTCCCGGAGTGGAATACTCATTCCCCGAGTCCGTAACGCTGGCCCCCGGTGAAACCAAGAACTTCACCCTGAGCGTGCGCATCGACCCCTCCAAGCTGGAAAAGACCCGCGACCCCGCAGCAGACACCACCCAAAACGCCACTGACTACTACACCGGCGTTGAAACCGTGCCGGCACAGTACCGTCAGTACATCGCCAGCGCCTCCGGCCGACTCATCCTCGCCGAGGACAACGGCCAGAACCTGCGCGTGCCCATCCACGTGGCGCCCAAGCCCGTCAGCACCATGCACGCCGCCGACCGCACCCTAACCTTCCCCCAGAAGCCCTCTAACAACAAGGCTCAGAAGGCAGACACCAGCTGGCGGAAGACCCCCGTCACCCTCAAGGGCACCGAGGTCAACCAGGGCGGCTACCGCTCCCTGCTCGGCGCCTTCGAGTACGGTGCAAGCGTGGACCGGGTGGCCCCCACCTCCCTGTCAGTCAACAGCAACGTCAAGGCCAACCTGCAGTACGTGGGCGCCTCCTCGGACGCCCCCGCACTGAAGGCCGCCGGCGGTAACGCCGACGACGGCACTCTGCGCTTCGGTATCTCCACCTGGGCCAACTGGGACGTCGTCTCCTACGAGAACACCTTCACCGTGGAGATCGACACCGACGGCAACAACCGCGCCGACTACAAGCTGGTCACCGACCGCGCTAAGGGCCTGGACTACCCGCTAGTGCGCCTCTACGGCTACAAGAACGGCAGCCTCGTCGAGCTGGCCTACTACCCGCTCAACGGCGCCTGGGGAGATGTAGACACCAACATGATGGACACCAACACCCTCGTGATGGGCGCACCCCTCAAGGACCTGGGCCTGACCAGCGCCAACAACCCGGACATCCAGTACCGAGTCAGCGCCACCACCCAGTACGAGTGGGGCAACGTCAGCGAAACCGGCTGGATCAAGTACCGCCCCTTCAGCCCCAAGCTATGGTTCAGCGGCGACTCCTCCGCCGTGCCCGGCCTCTTCCCGGATGCTCCGGGTAGCTCTCTGACGGCGCACCGCTCCTCCGACGCCCTCCCCGCGCTCGGCGAATCCGGCACCCCCGCCAAGGCGCTGCTGCTGCACCTGCACAACGGCACCGGCGACCTCTCGGGCGTGAACGGTGCAACCGGCGACCGCGCCGAGGTGCTTAACGTCAAGGAGCACCAGGACGAGTACATCACCCCGTCCCGCTTCAGCGACGTGAAGAGCGGCGACCAGTTCTACACCGAGATTTCGTGGTTGGCTCAGCGCGGCATCACCACCGGCTACCCGGACGGCACCTACCGCCCGCTGGAATCCGTGGAGCGCGGCGCAATGGCGGCGTTCTTCTACCGCATGGCCGGCTCGCCGCAGTTCACCGCCCCGAGCACGCCCAGCTTCTCGGATGTGCCGACCACCCACCCCTTCTACAAGGAGATTGAGTGGATGAAGGCCCGCGGCATCACGACCGGCTGGCCCGACGGCACCTACCGCCCGAACGCACCGGTCAACCGCGATGCGATGGCTGCGTTCTTCTACCGCTATGCCGGCTCGCCGCACGTTGATTTGCCCGCGACCAGCCCGTTCAAGGACGTGCCCGCCAATAGCCAGTTCTACCGCGAGATTACCTGGCTGGCCTCGACCGGCATCAGCACAGGTTGGCCCGACGGCACCTACCGCCCGGTGACCCCCATCGCCCGCGATGCGATGGCGGCGTTCATCTACCGCTACACCGATAAGGTTGCTAACCAGGCCGGCCGCTAATCGGTTGCCAAGAGCGCGGTTCGGGGTCCCCTCCTGCCTCTGTACGGGGCGGGAGGGGGTAGCCCGGACCCTCAAGTTTTGGTGGCGGTTTCGCCAGCGGACGTACTCACTCGTCGTCTGCCGGTGGGGCCGCCTCCACACATCACCGATAACACAACCACAGACCACACAGCACTATTGAAAACAGAAATTCTAAGGAGGATTCCATGACAACGCCTCATGCGCCACGCCGCAGAATGAAGGCTGTTGGTGCTACCGGTTTGAGTGCAGCTCTTGCCCTGATTCTCGGTGCGCCCGCAACTTTCTCTGCCGCTCACGCACAGAGCCCGCAGCAGGTGGAAGGAAATACGGCGAGCACATCCGGTGACGCTGCGTCGCGTATCAGCCCGGGCCTGCAGAAGGCTGAAGGCCAAATCACCGTGTATGTGCAGTTCAAGGGCAAGGGCGCGTACGAGCAGACCCAGTCCGCGGCTGTTCTGGCCCATAAGGAGGCGCCGGCGAACCGTCAGGCGCAGGTGCAGGCTATCGCCGCCCAGGTGCAGTCGCAGGCTCAGTCTGTGGCTGCCGCTTCGGGTGCGAAGCTGATGTACACCACGCATAATGCTATGCGTGGTGCTGCGATTACTGGTGATGCTGCGCAGATTCGTGCCCTCGCCAACCGCCCCGATGTGGAGCGCATCTCACCGATTATCGCGAAGGAGCGCATGAACTCCGGTAGTGAGATTGATACGAAGACTCTTGCTACGTGGACTCGTGAGCATACGGGCTACACGGGTAAGGGCGTGAAGATTGCGATTGTCGACTCGGGTGTGGATTACACTCACGCTGATTTTGGTGGCCCCGGCACCGTCGATGCGTACCTGAAGGCTAAGGCGATGACGGAGCTTCCGACTGCCGATTCGGGTCTGATTGATCGTAATAAGTTCATTGGCGGTATTGACCTGGTTGGCGACGATTACAACGCCTCCGTTGATTCGAAGTCCACGCCTCACCCGGATAACAACCCGCTGGACTGCCGTCCGGATGGTTTCGGTTCTGGCGGTCACGGCACGCACGTGGCGGGTACTGCCGCCGGTTATGGTGTGACGGCGAACGGTACGACCTACCGTGGTGACTACAAGAACCTGACGGAGGACCAGCTCAAGGGCATGAAGATCGGCCCCGGCACCGCCCCCGAAGCTCAGATTCTGGCGATTCGCGTATTCGGTTGCTACGGTAACTCGAATGTTGTGATGAAGGCCCTGGACACTGTCATGGACCCCAACGGTGACGGCGACTTCTCCGATCGCGCCGACATTGTGAACCTGTCGCTGGGTGGCGAGTTCGCCCCCGCCGACGACCCCGAGTCGTACATGATTGACACGATGGCCCGCCAGGGCGTGTTCACCGTGGCAGCGGCCGGTAACGCCAACAACTACAACGGTGTGGGTGACACCTACTCCGATTCGGGCAGCCCCGCAAACGCCGCATCGGCACTGTCGGTGGCGAACGCCTACGGCTCCACCCAGCCGATTGACCGCGCCCGCGTGACCACGAAGACCGGTTTGGAGTGGTTGCAGGGTGATTATTCGGTGAACTTCGATTATTCGAAGGCACCCGCTGATCAGTTGCGTGGTGAGGTTGTGGCCGCCCCCGAGCGTAACCGTTACGCCTGCGAGGCGTTCACCGCTGATGAGGCGAAGGCCCTGAAGGGTAAGTGGGTTTACTTCGACTGGGATAAGGACGATTTGTCGTTCCCGTGTGGTTCGAAGGTCCGTTTCGATCACGTTCAGGCTGCTGGCGGTCTGGGTGTTGTGATGCGAGGCCATGAGGAGCGTTACACCATCGGTATTGGTGGTAACACGACCATTCCGGGTCTGCGTCTGACTGCTTCTTCGAGTCAGGCCCTGGAGAAGGCCCTGGCTGCTGGCCCGGTGACCGTTGAGATGAACCCGGACTACAAGGCTTCGGGTCGTGGCCCTCACTCGCACGCTTTTGATTTGAATTCTTCGAGCGCCCGCGGTCAGCACGGTTCTGACGGCTTCATTAAGCCTGACCTGGCGGCGCCGGGTACTGAGATTGTGTCTGCCGCAGTGGGTACGGGTTCGAAGGGTGTCTCGTTCACGGGTACCTCGATGGCCACCCCGCACGTGACCGGTATCGCCGCTCTCGTGATGCAGGCGCATCAGGATTACAACCCGCAGATGCTGAAGGCTGCCCTGATGAACGGTGCTTCGACCTCGATTAAGAACGAGAAGGGCGTGCAGTACGCGGTGGATCGTGTGGGTACCGGCATGGTGAATGCCCGCGCCGCCGTGGACGCGAAGGTTCTGGCCTACGACGCAAAGAACCCGGAGCGCGTGTCGACCGCGTTTGGTGTGCTGGAGTACACCCCCGATTCGGGTATTCAGACGGTTCAGCGTGACATTGTTCTGGATAATACCGATTCGCAGGCTCACACTTACACTCTGAACTACGAGGCAAGCACGACTATCCCGGGTGTGGAGTACTCCTACCCGCAGCAGGTCAGTGTTGGTGCTGGTGAGCGTAAGAACGTGACGGTGACCGTGCGTATTGACCCGTCGAAGCTGGAGAAGACTATGGATCCGGCGATGAGCGCTGATCAGGTCGCTCAGGATTGGACGACCGGTCAGACTCTGGCTGCTGGTAAGCGTCAGTACATTGCGAGCGCTTCTGGTCGCCTGATTTTCTCTGAGAATGGCCGCGAGGCTATCCGCCAGTCGATTCACGTGGCACCGAAGCCTGTCTCGAAGATGCGTGTGGATGCGTCCCGCATTGATTACAAGAGCGTCTCCGATAAGGAGTCCACGGTAACTCTGCGCGGTACGACCCTGAACCAGGGCGGTTACCGTTCGCTTCTGGGTGCGTTTGAGCTGGGTGCGGTCAGCGACCGTATTCCGTCCGGTCAGCTGAAGCTACCGTCGAACCAGTCTGTTGATCTGCAGTACGTGGGTGCCGCCTCGGATGCTCCCGCATTGAAGGCTGCCGGTAAGAACCCGAATGATGGTTCTCTGTTCTTCGGTATTTCGACCTGGGGTACTTGGGACACTATGCACTGGGGACGTCAGGTGCAGGTGCAGATTGATACGAACAACGACTCCACCGCAGATTACGTTCTGGAAGTGACCCGCGAGAAGGGTCTGGACTACCCGCTGGTGAAGGTCTGGTCCATCTCCGGTAAAGCATCCACCGTGGTGGCTCGCTACCCGCTGAACAGCGCCTGGGGTGACACCGACACCAACACCATGGACACCAACACCATGATTCTGGGTGTGCCGCTGAAGGACCTGGGTCTGACCGCTGAGAAGGCTCAGACCATCAAGTACACGGTGCAGACTGACACCTGGGAGAATGACGGCAACCCGTACGTTGATGTTACGAACTCCATCGAGTTCTCTCCGTTCAGCCCCGGCCTGTGGTTCACCGGTGAGGAGTCGGGCGTGCCCGGCCTGTTCGTGGACCGTGACGGCGGCCAGCTGACCGTTCACCGCAAGAACAACAACAAGGAGCGTCAGGCTCTGTTCCTGCACATGCACAACGCAACCGGTGACCTGAGCGGCCGTAAGACTGCGAACGGTGTTGCGGCTGGTGACCGTGCGCAGGTGGTGGATGTTCCGCGTACCGTGCATGAAGCACGATTCCGCGATGTTCCGCCGGAGAACCAGTTCTACCGTGAGATCACCTGGATTGCTTCGCACCAGATTGACCGCGGCTACTCGGATGGCACGTTCCGTCCCCTGCAGAACATGGACCGCGCCACCATGGCAGCGTACTTCTACCGTATGAGTGGTTCGCCGCAGTTTACCGCCCCGAGCACGCCCAGTTTCAAGGACGTTCCGCTCAACCACCCCTACTACAAGGAGATTGAGTGGATGAAGGCTCAGGGCATTACGACCGGCTGGTCGGATGGTACGTTCCGTCCTGACTCTTCCGTGAACCGTGATGCGATGGCGGCGTTCTTCTACCGCTACGCTGGTTCGCCCGCGTACACTGCCCCCGCGCAGGCTCGTTTCACGGACGTTCCGACCGACAAGCAGTTCTACCGCGAGATCTCGTGGCTGGCTGAGCAGGGCGTGACCACCGGCTGGCCCGATGGTTCGTTCCGCCCGGTGGAGCCGGTGCACCGTGATGCGATGGCGGCGTTCGTATTCCGCTACAGCACGAGTGTGCTGGGGTATAGCGCCGACCAGTAGTGATACTCGGCTGACCGGCTCACCGCGTAGGCAGGGGTTCCACCCCGGCTGAGATGCCGGTGAGTCGCTGGCTGGCTCCAGTCGATTTCGGTCGACGGTGATGGGGGCCGTACCGTGTGCAGCAATGCTGCCCGGTGCGGTCCCCCTTTGTTATCTTCAGCACCGCGGTGTTTTACGAGTCTGACTAGGTTAAATACCCTTCTCCTTGAGACAATGGTGAAGGTTCTTTCAGTGCCCGCTTGAGCCTCGTCGTTGAAGCACAGGCCGAGGACCCCTAGAAACACACAATGACAAGAGAAACGAGGAGCATTCAGTGGCTATTCTCCCTGAAGCTACCCCCGCTCCGAAGGGTTCGCGGCCACCGCGAGGACTTCGGCGCGTAGCCCGCGGCTGCGGCGCCCTAGTGCTGGGCCTGACCCTCGGGCTAACTTCCCTACCCTTCGGAACCCAGGCGTACGCCGCACCCGGCGTGGTGCGCGGCGGTGACGTGGATGCGCCGCGTAGCGCATCCGCTGAGACACCGAACCCGACCGAGGTGCTCTCCCCCAGCCTGGAGGGCGCAACCGGCGAACGCGCCGTGTTCGTGCGTTTTAAGGGTCAGGGTGCGTACGCGCAGACCCAGCCGGATGCGGTCCGCTCCCGCGCGCAGGCACCCGTCAATGCGCAGGCACAGGTGCAGGCGATTCGCGCCAGTGTGCAACAGCAGGGCGCCTCCGCGGCGAAGGAATCCGGCGCGCAGGTCCTGTACACCACCCACAACACGATGCGTGGCGTGGCACTCTACGGTAACGTCGAGCAGATTCGTGCGTTGGCGAACCGTTCCGATGTGGAGCGCATCAGCATCATTGAGGACATGGCACCGCAGAACAGCGGCACCCTCATCGATACGGACACGCTCTCCGTGTGGGCGAAGAGCCCGGCGAACCCCGCTTCCACCGGCTACACCGGCAAGGGCGTGAAGATTGTGGTGCTCGACACCGGCATCGACTATACTCACGCCGATTTGGGCGGCCCCGGCACTAAGGAGGCCTACGAGAAGGCGAAGGCCTCCGACACGATTCCCGAGGGCACCTACGACCCGAAGAAGTTCCTGGGCGGCTACGACCTGGTCGGTGACGACTACAACTCCGCCAAGAAGGAAACCTCCACTCCCCACCCGGACGCGAACCCGCTAGACTGCGGCGGCCACGGTAGCCATGTGGCCGGTACCGCGGCGGGCTACGGCGTGAACGCGGACGGCTCGACCTTCCACGGCGACTACTCCAAGCTCACCGAGCAGCAGCTCAAAGACATGAAGATCGGCCCGGGCTCCGCACCGGACGCTCAGCTGATTGGCCTGCGCATTTTCGGTTGTAAGGGCACCACCGCGTTCGTCCCCCTGGGTCTGGACCGCGTGCTCGACCCCAACGATGACGGCGACTTCTCGGACCGCGCCGACATCGCGAACCTGTCGCTGGGCAACGAGTTCGGCGTGTTCGACGAGACCGTGAACTACGCGGTCGGTTCCCTCTACCGCGAGGGCATCCTCTCCGTGGTTGCGGCGGGTAACGCCAACAACTACAACGCCGTGGGTGACACCTACTCCAACTCGGGCGGCCCCGGCACCAGCGCCTACAGCCTGACCGTGGCGAACTCGATTGGTTCGACCCAGATGGCGGATCGCGTGAAGATTCTCGCCCCCGCGAACGAGGCCGACACCTACGGCGACTACTCGGTGAGCTTCAACTACGCAAAGGCCACCGAGGAGCAGCTGCGCGGCACCGTGGTGCGTGCCGCCTCCCGCAACCGTTACGCGTGCGAGGCCTTCACTGAGGAGGAGGCCGCGGCACTGAAAGGCAAGTGGGCCCTCATTGATTGGGCGGAGGCTGACGGCACCGTCCCCTGCGGTTCGCGCGTGCGCTTCAATAACCTGCAGGCGGCGGGCGCTACCGGCGTGGTCGTCGCCTCGAACACTGAGGTGGGTGACACCGCTATTGGCGGTAACTCCGCGATTCCGGGCGTGCGTCTGGCCAAGAGCCAGGTGGAGCGCCTCTCCTCCCAGATTGATTCGGGCCACCTGACCCTGCAGCTGGGCGAGAACCTGCGCGAGTCGATTCGCGTGCAGAACGGCAAGCTGGATCAGGCGAACACCTCGACCGCGCGCGGTCTGCACGGTTCGCACGGCATCACGAAGCCGGACGTTGCGGCACCGGGCACGAACATTTCCTCGATCCTGGTTGGTGGCGGTACCGAGGCAACCGTAAAGACCGGTACGTCCATGTCCACGCCGTTCGTGGCGGGTGTTGCGGCGCTGATTATGCAGGCGCATCCGGAGTACGGTCCGCGCATGATTAAGACCGCCATCATGAACACCGCGGATCACCGCATGCAGGACGCCTGGGGTAACCCGTACGCTGTGGACCGTGTGGGTACCGGCCGCATCAACACGCGTGCGGCCGTGGCTGACCGCGTGATGCTGTTCAACGCGGCACGGCCCGAGCTGGTTTCGGATACTTTCGGCGTGGTCGAGTACACCCCGAATGCCGGTGTGCAGACCCTGCAGCACCGTGTGAGTGTTGAGAATACTGATTCGGTGGCGCACACCTACGCTGTGTCCTACGACGGTAGTACGAGCATCCCGGGTGTGGAGTTCTCCTACCCGCAGTCCGTGTCTGTGGGTGCCGGTCAGACTGCGTCGTTCACTGTGACGGTGCGTATTGACCCGTCGAAGCTGGTGAAAACTATGGATCCGTCCATGTATCCGACCCAGGATTCGGTGAACTTCTCGACCGGTGCGGTGACTATTTCGGGTGCCCGCCAGTACATTGCGAGCGCTTCGGGCCGCCTAATCCTGACCGATGCTGACCCGTCGGCAGCGGTGAAGACCCTGCGCATGCCCCTGCACGTAGCCCCGAAGCCGGTGAGTGCGCTGCGTGTGGCCGGTGCGGATATCCACTTCGGTTCGAACGGCGCCGGTGCGCTGGAGCAGCGCCTGTCCGTTGAGGGCACCGCCGTGAACCAGGGCGGTTACCGCTCTCTGCTGGGTGCGTTTGAGCTGGGTGCTTCGAGCCCGCGCATCCCGACCGCGAAGCTGGGTGTGGGTTCGGATTCCCGCATGGACCTGCAGTACGTGGGTGCCACCTCGAACGTGGCGGCGCTGAAGGCTGCCGGTCAGGACACCTCGCAGGCGCAGCTGTCCTTCGGTATTTCGACCTGGGGTAATTGGTCGGAGGTGACCCCGCGCGGCACCTACTACGTCTTCATCGACACCGATAAGGACGGCACGACCGATTACCGCCTGCAGACGGTGCGCGAGAAGGGCCTGGACTACCCGCTCGTGAAGGTTTCGCAGCGCGGCCTGGACGGTAAGTGGCATGCAATCGCCAACGCCCTGTACCCGCTGAACGGCGCCTGGGGCGATACCGATACGAACATCATGGATTCGAACACCCTGGTGATGAGTGTTCCGCTGAGCGTTCTGGGCCTGGACCCCGAGGCTGAGTCGACCGAGATTTCGTACTCGGTGACCACCGCGAGTGCGTTCTCCGCCACGACCGTGGTGGATACGACCGAGTCAGTGTCGTTCAACTACGCCACCCCGGCGCTGTGGTTCAGCGGCGATTCGGCGGGCGTTCCGAACCTGTTCGTGGATGCGCCGGGCACGAACCTGGTGGCGCACCGCAGCGGTGAGGCGAAGGGCTCTGCCCTGTTCCTGCACATGCACAACGCGACCGGCGACCTGTCGGGCGTGAACGGTGCGGCCGGTGAGCGTGCGCAGGTTCTGCGCGTGTCGTCGTCTTCCGAGGCTCCCGCCGAGAGTGCGCATTTCAAGGATGTTCCGGCGGATTACCCGTTCGTGAACGACATTAACTGGCTGGCTCAGCGTCGCATTACGACCGGCTACCCGGATGGCACGTTCCGCCCGAACGGTTCGGTGGAGCGCGGCGCGATGGCGGCGTTCTTCTACCGCATGGCGGGTTCGCCGCAGTTCACCGCGCCGAGCACCCCGAGCTTCAAGGATGTGCCGCGCGACCACCCGTTCTTCAAGGAGATTGAGTGGATGCGCGCCCGCGGCATTACGACCGGCTGGTCTGACGGTACGTTCCGCCCGAATGATGCGGTGAACCGTGACGCTATGGCGGCGTTCTTCTACCGTTACGCGGGTTCGCCGGCATATTCGGCTCCTGCGGTGTCGCCGTTTACTGATGTGTCGACCGGCAGCCAGTTCTACCGCGAGATTGCGTGGTTGGCCGATCAGCGGATTACGACGGGTTGGCCGGATGGTTCGTTCCGCCCGGTTCAGCCGATTGAGCGTGGCGCGATGGCGGCGTTCCTGCACCGCTATAACGTGCGTGTGCTGAATAACCGCTAGTCGGATGCGGATGTGAGGGCCGTGTCGGGGTGGAGTTTTCTGCCCCGGCACGGCCTTTTCTGTGGGCTGACTTCATCAGTAGATATAGTGCTAAAATTTGTACAAGAAATAGTACAAAGGAAAGATACTATGCTCACCGTTGGATTTTCTGAACTACGTGCCAACCTCACTTCCGTGACTAATCAGGTCATTCAGGAAGGTGAAGAAATCACTGTATTTAAGCGCAATCAGCCTGCTTTCAAGATTGTTCCTCTGGGAGTAGATTCCACTTCTGATAACAAAGAAGCCGTAGCGGAGACTTCTTCTGAAACTATCGATCAGGAGAAGATTTTAGGGGCAGCGACTAGCTTCATTGACCGTTACGAAAGCGTCTTTGAACGTCTGAGCCAGTGATGTCCTCTGCACATATCTCCGTTGATACTGCTTTAGCTATCCACCAGTTGCTTATCAATCGCTTTGGAGGGTCTGCAGGCGTTCGAGACCTTGATACTCTCGAAGGAATTCTTCAGAGCCCATACCAAACTTTTGGTGGAGAAGAACTATATCCGCACATTGTAGATAAGGCTGTTCATCTCTGTGTAGAGGTTATTCGTCAACATCCTTTTGTTGACGGCAATAAGCGTGTAGCAGTTGCGCTCCTTGGTGCCCTTCTAGAGTGTCATGGTCTCTATTTAGTAGATGACTCTACTCATCTCTATAACAAAGTCATCGGATTAGTCACTCATGATTGCAGTATTGAAGAGTTTACTCAATACGTTCATTCGCATCTTACTTCTAGTCTCGAGTGAGCGCATTGCCGCTTCCAGGAGTATGAAAACACTATCTTTTTAAAAGAAATACCCCCGGTGGGTGCCGTACGCATCTGCCGGGGGTATTTACTTGTCTCACCCTACCCGAGGCGGGCTAGTTAGCGTCGGCGGGCTTCTTTACGGTTGAGCTTCTCAATGGCGGCTTCCACCTTGGACTTGCGGTGATTGAGCTTCCAGAGGCTGAAAGACTGCGTCAAGGTACTCTTGCCTATCTCCACGAGGGAAGGTAGCCCCTGCCGGATGAGTGCCTCATTGATTTCTTCCTGGGTGGCGCCCTGCTCCTTCATCTGCTCGACGAGGATGTTCGCCTCCGCTATTTTCCCGGAGGTGAGCGGGTGGTTTTCGAGGCTGGTTTCGATGTCTACGAGCTCGTCGTAGAGTTCAGTTTTTGTTTTTGCCATGGTGCTGTCTTCACCGTCCTTGGTTGACGTGTTCTGTGGCGTAGCGGGTGTGGGGGTGTTTTCCCTCATCACCGGCTGTTTTGAACGGTATTTGAACCGTATGTTCATACTAACAGCCGCACGGGTTGTCGCACAGGGTTTTTACCGGTGAGTATGCTGTGTATTTTCAGGGCTGAAACGATACTGAACCCGCCGCGTACGCCGCGCTGAACGCACCGTGTGGAACACTACCTCGCCTCCCTCGGCGGTTCACCGCACAGGCTATAAGGTGGAGCGTACACTTAAGTCATGCGTGAATTACAGGCACAGATCATCCGTGAAATGGGCGTCAAGCCCAACATGACCGAAGAGCAGGCACGCGAAGAAGTGGAGCGCCGCATCCAGTTCATCTGCGACTACCTGGAAGCCACCGGAAGTCGCGGCCTGGTACTGGGCATCAGCGGCGGCATTGACTCCACCCTGGCGGGTCGCCTCTGCCAGCTGGCGGTCGACCGCCTCAACGAGCGCGGCCGCACCACCGAGTTCGTGGCGGTGCGCCTGCCCTACCGTGTGCAGCACGACGAAGAGGACGCGCAGGAGGCGCTGCGTTTCATCCAGCCCACCCGCTCCCTGACCTTCAACATTGCGGAGGCTGTCGACGGTTTCGACACCGCCTACACTGCCGCAACCGGCGAGCAGATCAGCGACTTCAACAAGGGTAACGTGAAGGCGCGCGCCCGCATGATCGCCCAGTACGCGATTGCTGGCGGCCCCGGCTACCTGGTGGTGGGTACCGATCACGCGGCGGAGTCCATTACGGGTTTCTTCACGAAGTTCGGTGACGGCGGCGCAGACCTGCTGCCGCTGTACGGCCTGAATAAGCGCCAGAACCAGCTGCTGCTGCGGGTTCTGGGTGCGTCTGAGCGTCTATGGGCTAAGCCGCCGACGGCTGACCTGCTGGATGGCGTGCCCGGTCGCACCGATGAGGATGAGCTGGGTCTGACGTACCCGCAGATTGATGACTACCTGGAGGGTAAGGAAATCGAGGCGGCGGCGGCCGCGAAGCTGGAGCAGATTTACCTGCGTAGCCGCCATAAGCGCACTACTCCGGTGACGATTTTTGATTCCTGGTGGAAGAACTAGCGCGGAAGAATCTAGCGTCTTCCGGTTGAGCGCCTCATTCAGCGTAAGAACTAATGTAAAAGCCCCGGGCTCCCATGCGAGAGTCCAGGGCTTTTACTATGTTTTCGCAGACCGAGGACTATACCTTCTGTTCGGGTTGTGCGCCAGAAACCTGAGCATCCTGAACGCCCGAATCCTCAGAATCTTCAGTCTCAACCTCAGCTTCAGTAGGCGGCACCTTCGCACCACCCGTGGCGAGGAACAGCACCAGACCCAGCGCGCAGGCGAGCACCTGGGTGAAGGGGAACGCCCAGGTCAGGCCCTTAAAGCCGAACCACATGTTGCCGAAGTACACGGCGGGGAAGAACAGCAGAGCAATACCGAGGGTCATCAGCATGGCCGGGCGGCCCTTACCGGCCGCCTGGAACCAGGAGACGAACACGATACTGACCGCGTTGAACACGGCGGCGAGCATGAGCGCGACCATGACCTCTTCACCGGTGGACACCAGACGCTCGTCGCCCACTACGGCGAGCAGTTCGCGGCGGAAAATCAGCACCGGAATGGTGATGATTACGGAGGTAATGACGGACAGCATGGTTGCGGTGCGCAGCGCCTGCTTCACGCGCGCGCCGTTGCGGGCACCGTACGCGTAGGCGTACAGCGGGATACCGCCCATGCACAGGCCCATACACAGCATTTCGGGCACCATGTTCAGGCGCATTGCCAGGCCGAACGCCGCGACGGTGTCGTCACCGTAGGAGGCGGCGAGGTTGTTCAGCAGCAGGGCGGCGAAGATCAGGTTGAGGCTCTGAATGAGCTCGGCGGCACCGACCGCGACCACGGGCTTGATGATGGCAGGGTCGAGGGAGAAGTCCCGGATGTTCGCGGAGAAGTTCTCGCTCTGACGCATCAGGAACAGCAGGTAGTACAGCATGGATGCGCCGTTCGCCAGCAGCATCGCCCAACCGGCACCGGCGATGCCCATGTCCATGATGGCGATGAACAGCACGTCGAAGATGCCGGTGACGACGGTGCCGACGATGATGCCGTACATGGACTGCTTGGCGTAGCCTTCGGAGCGCACGAGCTGTTCGAGGGTGAACATGCCGATGGCGAGGGGCGCGCCGAGGAACATGAGGTGCACGTAGATGCGGGTCGGTTCGTAGGAGCCGCCGGCTGCACCCATGATGCTGGTGATTGGGTCGGCGAGGATGAAGCCGATAGCCGCCGCGACGATACCGGCACCGAGCGCCGAGTAGAGGGCGAAGGAGGTGACGCGGTGAATTTCGTGGGCGGGCTGGCCTTCACCGAGCTTGCGGGAGGCGAGGGTTGAGGAGCCCAGACCGAACAGGCCCGCAATGGCCATAATGACGCCAAAGACGGGCACGCCGTAGCTGGTGGCGGCGAGGTCTTCGGTGCCGCCGTAGTGGCCGACGAAGTAGGAGTTCACCACGTTGTAGATGCTGGTGATGGCGAGGCCGAGTGCCATGGGCACGCCCAGGGAGAGGAGCGCCTTGAGGATGGGAGCGTCTTTGAGCAGGTAGATGTTCTGCGGGTCTTCGCTTGCGCCGTGCGGGCCGTGGGGACCGTGCGGGCGGTGTCCTGCGGCGGGTGCGGTGTTCTTGGGTGCAGTGTTTTCGGAGGCACCGTTTTTAGGTGCGTTGTTTTCAGTCTGGTGGGATGTCATAGGTTCCTTGGTCTGTGCGGTCCGGTCACTTGTGTGCGTCAGATGGACGGCTGATGTCCGCGAATGTGCGGGTGCCGGGGTGCCCGAAATGTCTTGCTCGTTCCCTGCGCCGTTGAGGCTTCCGCGTGGGGGTGAGTGCGGGCGTAACTTCCATATTTTACCGATGTTCAGCGCGAGTGGGTAGATGCTCACCGTGAGTAAAACCTGCCGTATGGCCGCTCGGGGTGTGAGTTTATGGAAGGCGGCCCCGTGCATCCGGCGGGCCTGCTCAACCCACGAACCGCCCTACTCTGACCGCTTTTCATGACGTTTTGTGTCATTCTGACGTGAACTTGGGGTCGTACTGTGTCAGAGAACAGAAAATCCGCCTCTGCGAGTGCGCGCGAACACTCAGAACGTGAGAAGATAAGGTCATGACTGATAACAACACCGTAACCGGCAGCCCGCTTGTTAAGCGCGGCCTGGCCGACATGCTCAAGGGCGGCGTCATCATGGACGTCGTCACCCCCGAACAGGCTAAGATCGCTGAAGATGCTGGCGCTGTTGCCGTCATGGCTCTCGAGCGCGTTCCCGCGGATATTCGTGCGCAGGGCGGCGTGGCTCGTATGTCTGACCCGGACATGATTGAGGGCATCATTGATGCTGTTTCGATCCCGGTCATGGCGAAGGCACGCATCGGCCACTTCGTTGAGGCTCAGATTCTGGAGACCCTGAAGGTCGACTACATTGACGAGTCTGAGGTTCTTTCTCCCGCTGACTACGTGAACCACATTGATAAGCACCAGTTCAAGGTTCCTTTCGTGTGTGGTGCTACCAACCTGGGTGAGGCTCTGCGCCGCATCACTGAGGGTGCCGCTATGATCCGCTCGAAGGGCGAGGCTGGCACCGGTGACGTCTCTGAGGCAACTAAGCACATCCGCACCATTAAGCGTCAGATTGCTGAGCTGCAGGGCCTGTACAACACCATGCCTGATGAGCTGTACGTGAAGGCTAAGGAACTGGCTGCACCGTACGAGCTGGTGCTCGAGGTCGCTAAGACCGGCAAGCTGCCCGTCGTGATGTTCACCGCTGGTGGCGTGGCTACCCCCGCTGACGCTGCGATGATGATGCAGCTGGGCGCTGACGGCGTGTTCGTTGGTTCCGGTATCTTCAAGTCGGGCGACCCTGTTGCTCGTGCGAAGGCTATTGTGAAGGCTACCGCGTTCTACAATGACCCGGAGAAGGTTGCTGAGGCTTCTCGCGGCCTGGGTGAGGCTATGGTCGGCATTAACGTTGCTGACATTCCGGCACCGCACCGCCTGGCGGAGCGCGGCTGGTAATTCGTGCGCGCACCCCGTATTCGGGGTGAGTGTTTGATGAGGGGGTGGGGTTCGCTGAGGCGGGTCCCACCCTCCTTGTGTTTGTTGTGTTTGTTGTTTTGTGAAGGGAGCGGTGATGGTTGAGAAGGTTCAGCCTACCGGTGTTTTGCCGGGTGAGGGTTTGACGGTTGGTGTTTTGGCGCTGCAGGGCGGCGTGCGTGAGCATGCGCTGATGCTGGAGTCCCTGGGCACGCAGGTGCGCTGGGTGCGTACCAGTGAGCAGCTTGAGGGCCTGGATGCGCTGGTTCTGCCGGGTGGTGAGTCGTCGACGATTGACCGTCTGACCCGTATTTTTGGTGTGCGTGAGCCGCTGATTGAGGCGATTTCTTCGGGCCTGCCGACCCTGGGTACGTGTGCTGGCCTGATTATGCTGTCGAAGCGTATTGATGATCCGGCACCGGGTCAGCAGTCGCTGGGTGTTTTGGATGTTTCGGTGGGTCGTAACGCTTTTGGTTCGCAGGTTGATTCTGCGGAGGTGCGCCTGCCGTGGCTGACTCCTGCCGGTGATGAGGTGGTTATTGATACGGCGTTTATTCGTGCGCCGATTGTGACTGGCACCGGTGAGGGTGTGCAGGTGACGGCTCGTCATGAGGGGAAGATTGTGGGTGTGCGTTCGGGCAACCTGATCGGTATTTCTTTCCACCCGGAGGTTACGGGCGATACGACGGTGCATGAGGAGCTGCTGGCTCTGGCACGCGAGGTGAAGGGCAACTAGCCCCTCCCCTCCCCCCCCAAAAAATAAGCCCGGTAATGAGCGTTTAAAGAGTTGTGGCAGTGACCGTTTCGTTCGGTCACCGCCACAACTGTTTTGAGTGGGTTATGCGTGAGTGGACTTATGGGCGGGCGCTGCTGGGGATTTGGGGCTGGGCCTTCCACTGCTGGTAGGCGCTCGTGGCGAGGAATCGTGCACGGTTGCCGTCGCTGAGCGTCTTGATGTCTGCGGGGGCTGCCTCGTACCACTTTTCGTAGAGACGAATAATCATCTCGGGGTAGGCGGCTTCTTCCAGGTCTGCGCGGTGGGGGATGAATTCGTTGCGGTTCTTGATGTCTCGGTACTCGCTGCCAGCGAAGGGGTCGGTGACTCCGACGCTGGGGTGGGCGTTGTAGGCATCGATGTTTTGAACGTATTCGGGGAGGGTGCTCCGCCCTGCTTTGAGCGCGGCGTGGCACTTGCTGTCGATTTCGCTGGGCTCAATGATGTGGGCGCCGTCTGCGAGGATGTGCCGGTACTCGATGTACGCGGGGTATTGTTCATCGGTGCGCGGGACGGGCTTGACGGCTTCTGCTGATGCGAGATCTTCAGCGGAGTATGAGGAGCAGCTGATGTACGGCGTGGTGCTTGCCGTTGCTAAGGCGCTCGCCGTGGAGGGTGAGGAGGTGCTACTTGCCGCGGTGTTCGCACCACCGCAGGCGGCGAGGAACAGAGGCAGGATAACCGTAACGGTACCGCATCGTACAATGCTACGACGGTTGGAGAAGGTCTTCGGGGTGAGAGCCATGGGGCCACCTCATAACGTGGGTGTAGTAATGTATTGCGCCCCACTATACCTGTAGATTTGATATATGGTCAATGAAAATATGTGTCTTTTTCAGTAAAACCAATATCGCCTTTTTCTTCTCCTCTAAATACAACTGACAAGCGATAACACCCTAACAAGGGTTGAATGTCCTAGATAGTTTGCTGAAATTTTTGCCATTCCTTGTGGGTATTTGCAAAACACCCCACACGCTACACCGTCCAACGTATACTGAGACGCAATATATCGTTCCATCCCTCTTGTGAGGTGGCCTCATTCATGACCCACACCCCTGTTTTTCTTTCGCTCCGTTCCGGCGGTCTACGACGCGGTGCCGCGCTGGCGATTCTTCCCTTGCTTCTTGCCTCCTGCGGTAGCTCCACCAACACGGCATCAAATACTCCCGCGCCCTCGAACACAACCGTGACTTCCTCCCCGTCAACTACAAGCGCCACCGAGTCCACTTCCTCTTCCGCGGCGAAGAAGAGCTCCACCCCCTGCCTTGAACCTGACGAAGCCGCGAAAGCTGAAACTCTCAAGCAGCAGGAAGCCATCAGCGCCGACCGTGGTACTGCGCTCCCCTCCTACGTCTCCGCGCGGCATGTTGTGCGCAACCAGGCGAACTTCCCCACCCGCGCCGAAGCTGAATCAGCGGGAGCCGAGTGCCTGGCACTGTACGAGAAGAACAAGGCTGATCACGCCTACGCCGCAGCGTGGGTGCGCGCTATCGATGACAATAACGTGGCAAGCGGAAAGGTAGCCTCCGGCCCGCGCGCTGATATCCAGAGCGCAGACCCCTACAAGGCAAGCAACTACGTCGATATTCGAGAGGGTAAGGAGTACTTCCCAACCCGACAGGAGCTGCTCGCGGCAAACTACCCTGAGAACTACATTGTTGCTTTTGAGGCGTGGGCACAGCAGGTACCTGCCGATGTGAAGCAGAAGAGCGACGCGAACCGTGCGGCCGCTAAGGATACTCGCTGGTCTGAGGTGGTAACCCTGCCCAGCCCCGATAACCCTGTCTAATCGAACCCCGTCTAATCTGAGTCTGTCTCATCTTAAAAATAGTTGTGGCGGTGACCGTTGTTCGGTCACCGCCACAACTGCTACACGCTCGGACTAAGGCAGGAACGCCAGCCCAAACTCAATAATGATTAGCGCAATAGCACACGCGAAGAGTACCCCACGCGACACATTGAACTTCTGCCAGAGCTCATACAGCTGCCGAGGAACCACCCAAATAACGCACGCATGAAAAGCAAGCGAGAACGAGGCGTTACCCCACTGAATAATCATCAGGGCAAGAGCAAAACCCACGCCGAGCACATCCAGGATGCGCAGGTGCTTTCGCGCCTGCTCCTTCTGCTCCCGATAGCCCGGGTCGTTTGGCGACGTTCGCGGTGCTTTCTTCAGCTGACCCACAATGATCAAAACCGCCAGTGGGATCAGAGAAATACCGAAGAACATGGGAACCTCCTCTTACGTATATTGGTGTATACAGAAGAAAAACTACTGGAAGCATTCCTTCTGAATCATACCGATACCGAGCAGTTCAGCAGCAAGCATCCTAAATTCCTGCTGTGCACTACGGTCTGCCAAATGCCAGGCACCACGAAGAATCCTTGCAACTTTCTGTACTCCATAGCGACGAACAAGCTTTACCAGGCGCCACCCAGTTTTAGCAACCTTCGCTCCAGGGATTGCCGTTTCAGCGACAAATAGTGCAAGAGCACCTGCACAGGACCAAACATTGCCCTGAGGCGTTACAGAGTTATCCCAGGGTGAGGAAAAGGAGTCAACATGCAAACCTTGCAGGTCCTTTGAAATAGCTGCAAGCTCTTTGCGAGTTTTCTTATCCAGGATGTAACCAACGCGGTTACCTGAAGGAGAGAGAACTTCATGGAGGCGAGCTCCTCCATCCAAGTACTCAACAACCCGACCCACGTAATTACCATCTGCAAGCTTTTCAGGAGTAACCGCATATGCTGCAGTGCCCCCAAGAAGGATAAGCGGTACGCCAAGAGTTGCCCCCTTCAGCAACACTCGACGATTGATAGAAGTGAAGTCAGCCATGACAAACTTCCTCTCAAATTAGTAATTTACAACACATTGAATAATGTGTTGAGAAATATTCTAGGTCAGGAGTGTTGTTGCACGCAAGAGAAAATGCACTTTATTTTTGAAAAAATTTACAAAAAGTGATACGGGTTGAACTTCTGGTAGATAGTTAATCTAACACTCACCAAATACAGTTGTGGCGGTGACCGTTGTTCGGTCACCGCCACAACTGTTATACGGCTCAGGTTAGGGTAGGAGCGCCAACCCAAACTCAATAACAATCAGCGCGATAGCACACGCGAAGAGTACCCCACGCGGCACATTGAACTTCTGCCAGAGATCATACAGCTGGCTGGGAATCAACCAAATAACGCACGCCCGAAAGGCAAGCGTCGTCAGGGGGCCACCCCACTGAATAATCATCAGGGCAAGAGCAAAACTCAGGCTGAGCATATCCAGGATGCGCCGGTGCTTTCGCACCTGCTCCCTCTCCTTCTGATAGCCAGGGTTGTTTAGCAACCTTGGTGGTGCTTTTTTCAGCTGACCCACAATGACCAAAACCACTAGCAGGAACACAGAAATATCGAAGAACATGGGAACCGCCTTTCAAATTGGGGTTCGCTCGCTACGCCGGTGACGAGCTGATGGTGCACCATCATTGGCGAAAACTTCTCAAAAACAAGTAGTGTGCAACACGTGTATAACGTATTGTGGGTTACTTTACAGCACACATAGACCCTATTCAAGAGGTAAACACCTCCGAAAAGATTCTTAAAAATATGGGCGCCGGGAACCTTACGTTCCCGGCGCCCACTCCCCAGCTGTTCATACCTCAGCGGGATTCAATTTAGAGGCGGAAGAAGCCCTCCACCGCGCGGGTCATGTACGCCATATCGTCTACATGGCACATCTCGCGCATCGAATGCATCGACAGCAAACCAATACCCACATCCACAGTGCGCATACCCAGGCGAGTCGCCGTAATCGGGCCAATCGTCGAACCACACGGCATATTGTTATTCGACACAAACTCCTGATACGGCACACCAGCCTTCGCACACGCCGCAGCAAACACGCCAGCACCCACCGAATCCGTCGCATAACGCTGGTTCGCGTTAATCTTCAGCAGCGGGCCACCACCGGGCAACGGCTGAACGGTCGGGTCGTGGTGACCCTGATAATTCGGGTGCACCAGGTGACCGGCATCAGCCGACAGGCAGAACGACGACGCCACCGAACGGCGGTACTCCTCCGTGCTCTCACCGCGGGCAGCGGACAGACGCACCAGAATATCCTCCAGGAACGGGCCAGCCGCACCACTACGCGACTCCGAGCCAAGCTCCTCATGGTCAAACGCCGCAAGCATCACAGTCTCGGTGGCGTGCTCATCCGCGTTATCGGCAACGTAACGCTCCAGGGCGGTCAAACCCGCATGCACCGAAGACAGGTTATCCAGGCGACCCGAGGCGAACAGCTCCTGATCCGCACCAAAACGGCGCGGCGGCTGCGAATCAGCGAACAGCAGGTCGTAACCCACGATGCTCTGCGGGTCGACCGGCTCGCCGTCAATCACGTGCTTCGCCATGTAGCCGAGCACATCATTCTCCGCAGGGTCCACACCCCACACGGGGTACATGTTGAACTGTTTATCCAGCACCAGTTCGTTACGCTTGTGGTCCAGGTGCGGCGCCAGCTGCGGGATGCGCGCAATCGGGCCGGTGCGCACCAGGCGGTCCTTCAGCTCGCCGTCCTCCAGGACGGTGAGGCGACCCGCCACGCACAGTTCGCGGTCGAGGAAGGAGTTCAGCAGTGCACCGCCGTAGTTCTCGACGGCAATCTGGTGCCAGCCCTTCGTGGTGATGGAGGAGGAAGGCTTGACCTTCAGGGAGGGCGAGTCGGTGTGCGCACCCAGCACGCGGTAGCCGCTTGCCTTCTGCGCCTTCGCGCCGCCGGCCCAGGCGATAATCGCGCCGTCACGAACGACGAAGTGGCGGCCGGTTGCCACCTGCGGCTCCCAGGCCTCGGTTTCGACCAGTTCGGTGAAGCCTGCGGCCTGCAGGCGGCGCGATACCGTGCGCGCGGCGAGGTAAGAGACCGGCGACTCCGCCACGAATGCGGCGAGGTCTTCAATATTTTTTACAGCATCAACAGTCATGGTTTAACCCTACCTTTTCTTGGGTGTTGACGGGGTGAACCGGCATAAAAGTTCAGATGGGACGCGGATGGAGCGGCGGCGAGCGAGCTGGGATAGTCGGATGAGGGCTACCCGCCACATGCGCTAGTTATCGCAGGCTCCAGCCTTCGCGACCCTTAGTTATCAACCTTGAGCGGTTGTGTTTCACGTGAAACCTCACCGCGGCGAGCACGTGCATTGAAGATCAGGCAGGCGAGCACCACGTACACGCCTTCCAACGCGATGCCCTGCAACGCATCCACGGGGGTCACGCCCTCGGAGGCGAAGGGATCCAGATCCGCCACGAGGGAGAGCAGCAGCAGGGTCACATTATTGGCCACGTGCAGGCTGACGGAAGCCTCCAGGCCGCCGGTGTACCAGCACAGGAACCCGGCGTACACGCCCATCGCAAACACGAAGCCCAGGCCCCACGCATCGTAGGGGTGGGAGAACATGAAGAGCGCCGCCGGTAGCACAATCGACAGCCAGGGAGTGCGCACCCAGCGGCCCAGCATCTGCATCATGAAGCCACGGTAGGCGAGCTCCTCCGCGTAGCACTGCACGGGCACCAGCACTAGAATCAGCACCGTAATAACCCAAAATTCAACCTGTGAAGGTTGCGAATAACGGTAATCGGGCAGGGCTGCACCGCTCGTCGCCAGCACCGCGGCGTAGTAAATACCGTAAATCACGAAGCCCAAGCCCAGGTACGGCAACAGAAGTGAACGGCGCAGGCGGCCCGCCACCGAATGAATCAGACCCCAGGGCCTCGGACCCACCACCAGGCGCGCCAAAAAGAGCGAAGGCACGATAGCAATAAGTGAGAGGAAGGTCAGCGCGAACAGCGCCGGGTGTTCCATAATGACGGCGCGGTTCGTAGCTAAATCATGGAAGGAAACTCCCGAACCCATAATGGCCGCCGCCGTAAGAAACGACAGTATGAGGGACAGGCCAATGAAAACTGCGCCACCGATGAGGCCCTCCAGCAGGGGTGAAAACCAGTGGGTATCCGGGTCGGCATGCGAGAGGCGATGGTAGGCCAGACCATCGGTGCGGGAGAATCGGCCCGAGGCGGTGGGGCTGAACGGTGCTTGCTGAAATGCGGGAGGGGGCGTTGTGTTCATGCCTTAATCCTAGCCGGGCAGCTTGGACGGGCACCGGCACGAAGCGTCCCAGGTGCGGAGGCTTCGGATGCAGTGCGCATCGCACGCAAAACCCTCAACCTAAGCTCAAACCCCAATGTTTAACCGCGGATTAACGCTGAATGTTACAAAAGTGAAGAGTATGCCGTGATTCCTCCCAAAAACGACTAGGCAAGGCTTTTTATCCATAAAGCTGTGCCATAATTTGAAGCGATAATACACGTCATATACATAGTCGCTGATGACCGCTCTTCCGGGGTGTTTTCTCAGCACCAGAAAGGCTGCTTTCTTATGGCACTCGTCTTCAATCCACCGCCCAATTGGCCTGCCCCTCCCGCAGGTTGGACTCCCACCCCCACGTGGCGCCCGGACCCGGCATGGGGTCCCGTTCCTGACGGCTGGCAGCTGTGGGTCGAAGAGCCCGACCCTGAGCCCATCGATGTCGATGAAACTCCTCTTGAGCCGCTCATTTCGGAAGAGTCCGCCGAGGCGCTGGGCGCCTCCGAGCCCGTTGCGGAGCCGACCGTTGAGGTGACCGAAGCCGAGATTTCCGCAGAGATTCCGGCCCCGGTTGAGGCGGTTCCCGCGGAGCCCGTCGTAGCCGAGCAGGCCGGTACAGAATCGCATGAGGCGGAACCGAAGCCCATGCGCTACCTGACCCCGGTTCCGCTTCAGGAAACCGCTCTTCCCGAGCAGGTGCTGAACCCCGTAGCTGAGGTGGCTCCCGCCGCCCCGACGATTCCCGTGGCCCCCGTGCCCGCAGACGTGCCCGCTGAGCCCGCCCACGAGGCCCCCGCGGAGTCCGTCGCCCCGGCTGAGTCCCCCGTAGTTCCGGCCGAGCAGGCTCCTGCCGAGGCGCCCCTACCCCACTCCGTTGAGAGCTCCCCGCTGATTGAGTTCCACTCCTCGCCCGAGCAGCCCGAGCAGGCTCCCGAGGCAAGTGCCCCGGCCCCTGCCGATGTGGCGGCTCCCCAGGCTTTCGCTGGCCAGGAATTCACTCCGCAGGCTCCCGCGGGTCAGAACTTCGCGGGCCAGGACTCCTTCGACCCGCAGAACCCGCACCAGGGTGCCGCCGATTCCTTCGGCGGTCAGCCCGACCAGTTCCAGGGTGAGCAGTTCGCCCCGCAGCATGGTGGCCAGCCCTACAACCCCTACCAGCCCGCTGCTCAGGCAGGCCAGCAGGGTCAGCAGGCCCAGCCCGCCGCAGCGTTCAACCCCTACGTCCCCCAGATGGATTCTGCACCTCAGCACGAGCAGCAGAACCCCCAGCCCGCCGACTCCGAACCCAAGAAGAAGGGCGCGTTCAGCGGCAAGCTGCTGGGCATTATCGGTGCTGCCTTGGCTCTGCTCATCGTCATTATCCTGGTCGTCGTAATGCTCCTGCCGCGTGGCGGTTCAGATTCCTCCGACCACTCGAAGCAGGCGGCAGGCACCTCCACCTCGGCGAGCGCCCAGTCGTCGGATGGCTCGTCCTCGACCACCGCGGCCGAGGCGAAGCTGCCCGAGGGCGAGTACAAGGAGTACAAGGAGACCGTCACCGAGGATAAGAAGAATATCGACATCGAGAAGGTGAAGGGTGACGCCTCCAAGGGCATCGTCTACTACGAGTTCAAGCCCTCAGACGACATGAGTAGCCGCGCCTACATCACCAGCCTCACTGATAAGGGTGAGAACTCCACCGGCCTGAGCGTCATCGATATGACCGTCGACCGCACCCCTATCCGCGGAACCGCATGGCTGGACACCACCAACCCTTCCAGCCCCACCCGCAAGCTGGAGCTCAACGGTAAGGGCGAGTGGCTGATTCGCGTGTACGACGAATCCTCCGCACCGAACTACACCAAGGGCGAGAAGTTCCACACGACCATGAACTACTACGCTTACACCTACGACGGTGGCGAATCCACCATGGAGTTTGAGGCGAAGGGCCTGGACAGCAAGCGCGGCTTCGCACTGATGAGCGCCAGCCGTAGCGACCTTCTGTTCGGCACCAGCGTGGCGAACATGAAGAGCAGCATGGAGTGGAAGAGCACCGGCAAGAACTTCTTGCAGGTGCGTAGCACCTCCTCGGCTGACTGGAGCATCAGCACCCATTAGCCGCCCATAACCCGTTGTGGCCCGTCTTAACGGTTGAGCCCCCGCATCCCTGAGCGGATGCGGGGGCTCTTCTGCGTCTGCGGTCTTTACGACCGCGGGTCGCGGGGGTTTCTAGTATGCGGCGCCCAGGGCGGTCACGCGTTCCCCTTCGCGGACTGCGGCGCCATCAACGCGCTGGCGGTGCACCATGTACACGAAGAAGGTCACCACCGTGAACACGTACATGAACTGGTACGGGGATGTGCCCGCCATGAGACCCAGCGACCCTTCGGGCACCATGAGGATGTTGTCCGAGCTGAAGTGCGGAGCGAAAGCCAACACGATCCAGTACGGGGAAATGTACATGCCCGCCAGCGCCACAGTCGCCGTGATAGCGCCGAGGGTCGCAATGAGCGAGCTTGCCCACCGGTAAAACAGCGGGAAGATTTCCACGACGACGGCGGCCAGCATCAGCGGGTACCAGGTGTTGTGGTGCGACCAGCTAATCGGCGAGATCTGCAGCATCATGAAGGCCGTCAGCGCCAACTGCGACACGACCGCGCGAGCGCGAATCAGCGGGATCAGCAGAACTGCCGTCACCAGGACGATGAGCAGGGTCAGGGCCACCTGTACGACCGACAGGGAGGTTGCTGTCAGCTCATGCTGCAGGCCCGCGTGGGTGAGGGTACCCATGATCGACACGTTGTCGAAGTAGCTGAACCAGCCCACGCGGGAGGTGTCGCGCAGCGCCTGGAACCAATAGATTCGCGATTCTCGGGGTACAACGAGGTACGCAATACCCACGGTTGCTGAAAAGCTCAGGGCCGTGGTGATGAGCCCCTTCCAGTCCCTACGCATGAGCAGTAGCAGGCCGAAGGCGAGCGGGGTGAGCTTAATGCCGGCGGCAATGCCCAACAGCACGCCGCGCGGCACGCGGGTGGCCGGACGCATAAAATCGGCCAGGATTAGGGCGAGGATAATCGCGTTAATCTGCCCGAAGTGCGTGGTGAGGCGCCACGGGCCGCAAGCCCAAATGAGGGCCGCCATGAGCGAGACCATGCCCCAAGAACTCAAGTACTTCTGCAGGGGCAGACGCCAGGCGCGGCTACGCGCATAGGAGTACAGCGCGTAGGCGCACACGTAGCTGAGCACGCCGATAATGACGGTAATCAGCATCATGCTCTGCGGCTCGGTGAGGAACGCGAGCGGGTAGAAGAGCAGGGCCGCAAACGGCGGGTAGGTGAAGGGCAGGCCGCGCGTGCGGAAGCTATAGAGCTGCAGCCCGTCGGGGCCGTCGGCCAGGGAGACCGCGCCCAGGCGGTAGACGTAAATGTCGTCGGCCGCGGCGTGCGTGACGTAGTTGAGGGCGTAGGCGGCCACCAGGATGAACACCAGGTGCGCCCAAATATCGCCGCCTCGGAAGAAGCGTTCGCGCAGGCTGAGAACGCGTTCGGATGCCTCGGAGTGCTCGGAGCGGTCCTTCGGCTTCGCGGCCCGGGTTGAGGCAGGCTCCATGTCTTGCGAAGCGGCCGAGGCGGGCTCGACGGAGTCGGTATCCGCGGTAGCTGCGGAGGCCGAAGCCCACGGAATCACAGGAGCTACCGCCCCGGTATTCTTGATATTTTCGGCGTTCTTCCCGGCGCTCGTCTCAGCGTTCTTCGCGCGGCTCACGCGGTTGCCTCCCGAGAAGTAGCGGCACGTACAGACTCGACACGCTCGGCAACCAGGGCGCGGGCACCCCACCAGCCCAGGGGCGCGTCGTTGGGTGCAGAACCGTACCGCACGGGCTCAACCTTCGCACCTCGCACCGGGGCGCTCAGCGCGGCAACCGACCAGAGCATCGTCGTCACCCAAAGGCAGAACGCCGGAATCGCCGACACCGCCAGCGCACCAGCGGCCAGGTGCTCCATATCGTCCATGGAGCCGTGCATCCACGAGCCGATGCGCATCGGCGAAATGTACAGGCCCAGCACGGCAACCCAGGCAAAGCACGCAGCGGCCACGCGCAACCAGGCTGGCTGCGGGGCAAAGTAGGTGGGGAACGCCTCCAGCACCAGCACGGCCGCCAGCAGGGGCAGCAGCACGTTGTGGTGCGACCAGCTAATCGGCGACAGCGCCACCATCAAAGAGGCGGTCACCGCCACCTGCGCCAGCGCGGCACCGCGGCGTTCCAACTGGTACAGCAGGCCAGCGGTGAGCACGATGCTCACGAGCGCCAAGGCGTAGTAGACGGGCTTCGCTGCACCTTCGGACAGGCCGAAGTGCAGCAGCCAGCCCTGAATCGAAATGTTATCCACAAAGTTCAGACCACCCACACGCGAGGGGTTCGTCAACGCAGAGAACCAGAACTCCGGCGCCTCCTTAGGCATCAGGATGAAACCCAGCGCAATCGTACCGAAGAAGGTTGCGCCCAGGGTCGCGACGCCCTTCCAATCGCGGCGCACCAGCAGAATCAGGCCAAAGACGAGCGGGGTGAGCTTCACGCCACCGGCAATACCGATGAGCACGCCGCGCGGCACGCGGGTCGCCGGACGCACAAAATCGGCCAGAATCAGCGCGGTAATGAACGGGTTAATCTGAATCAGATCGATGGTGCGCTGCCAGGGGCCCGCCGCAACCACCAGAAGGGTCAGCACGGCGATAGTGCCCACGCGGCCAAAGTACCGTTGCAAGGGCAGAGCGCGGCCGCGTGCATTCACGTAGTTATAGATGATGGTCGAAAGCCACCAAGCCACCGCCACAGACCCCAGCACCATGAGCACCTTACCGACAACCAGAGGCATGAACGCGAAGGGTAGGAACAGCATCGCCGCAAACGGCGGGTACGTGAACGGCGGCTTAATCACGCCGTGATCGTTCAGGGTTGGGGAGTACAGGTCCTGGGTGAACCCCTCATTATCGAAGATGGTCATGGCGCCCAGGCGGTAAATGGAGAAATCCAGGCCACTACCGGGGTCGCTCAGGATTCGGAGCAGGAAATCGACGCCCACCGCCAGGAGGGCCAGGACGGCAATAATGCCCCACATCGGGGTTTTGGATTCGGTTCTGGCCACGTGGTGTCCTTACTGTGAGGGTATGCTGCGGATCCCGGCGCAGGGTGTTTCGGATGCGCTGTGAGAGTGCGGGGCATCAGCGTTTTCAAGCCATAACAGTGTAACGCGAAGAAGGTACATCCGATGCATCAGGGCGCAGATTCATAGGCTTCCGGAGCGCGCCACAGAGCGCATTTATACGCACGTACTGTCTTCAAAATTGGTGCAAATGGGGCAATATAATGGGTTTGTATGGCATTCGACGCGCCCTTCGCGGAGTCTAGCGGATGCGGAGCACCCCCGAACACACCGACGTCACCACACCAATGTAAACGCATCGACGTCTCGACGTGAACAACCAGTAGTGAAAGCAGTGATTGTGTGAGCGAACATCTCGGCACCCCACCCGAAAGCGAGAAGCCAAACGGCGGCGAGCGCCCCGGCGCGACCGGCGGCGGCACGCCTGACGGTCAGCATCCCCGGAGCGTCGGCGGGCTGAGCATCGGTTCAGCAGGCGGTTCAGCAGGCGGTGCGGCTGTCTCCGGAGGCGGCTCCTCCGGGCTGAGCATCGGCATGCGCCCGGCTGGAATCCCCGGCGCTTCCCTCACCACCGAAGAAATTGCGCGCCGCGCATCCGGTCGCGGTACGTGGCATCGTCGCGCTTCTAAGCCCGTTTCTTACTGGATGTTTGCCCTTATCGGTGCGCTTCTGTTGCACCGCGTCATTCCGAATAGCGGCTGGCTGATGGTGCACATGGTGACCCTCGGCCTGATTACGAACTCGATTCTAATTTGGTCGCAGCACTTCACCGAAGCGCTCATGAAGATCAAGATTCCCGATGAGCAGCGCAAGGTCCAGGTGGGCCGCATCTTCACGCTGAACGCGGGGATCGTACTTCTCATGATTGGCATGGTTGGCCAGCTGAGCGTGCCGGGACTCTACGCCGCCACGGTGGTGGGCGCCCTCGTCATCGGCACGATGGTGGCTTGGCACGGCATCTACCTGATGGGTCAGGTACGCCGCGCCCTACCCTCCCGCTTTGGCGTGACGATTCGCTTCTACATCGTTGCGGCCCTGTTGTTGCCCCTGGGTGCCCTACTCGGCGCGATGGTGGCCTACCCGGGCCTGAACGGTACCCTGCACTCGCAGTTCCTGCTCGCCCACGAGGCCGTGAACGTGCTCGGGTTCGTTGGCATCACGGTGGTGGGTACGCTGGTAACCTTCTGGCCGACCATGTTGCGCACCAAGATGGTGGATAAGGCACTCGCCCACAGCGTGCGCGCCCTGTACCTCATGTGCGGTGGCGTTACGTTGACCCTGGTCGGCGCGCTCTTCGGGTTGCGCCCGCTGGCCGTGGCCGGCCTCGTGATGTACCTGCTGGGCCTGCTACTCGTGGCCGGGGTGATGGTTCGTACCCTGCGCACCAAGCGCCCGAACGAGTACCCGCCCATGAGCGTAGGTATGGGCTTCTGCTGGTTCCTGATAGGCGTTGTGGCGACCATCGTCATGGTGGCGACCACCCCCTTCGCGCAGCTGGATATGCGCGCCGTGACCCCCATTTTCGTGGTTGGCTTCCTGCTTCAGGTGCTGCTCGGCGCGATGAGCTACCTGTTGCCGCAACGCATGGGCGGCGGCCCGGCGGTGGTGCGCGCATCCAACAAGGAATTTAACCGTTTTGCCGCGGCCCGCGTGACCGCCGTGAACCTGTCCCTGCTCGTCTTCATGATGCCCGGCGCGGCGGTTGGCCAGTCCATTAAGATTGCCGTCGCCGTCGTGGGTGCTCTGGCCCTGGCCGTGTTCATTCCGCTCATGATTCGCGGTGTGAAGGCCTCGGTAAACGCCCGCAAGGAGATGATGGCGGCCCGCGCCCGCGGCGAGAAGCCCACCTTCACCCCGGAGGCGCTCACCCCCGAGCCCGTCCCGCACGCCAAGCAGAGCTTCCAGGCGGCCCTGGCCGTGGCCATGGCCTTCCTGCTGGGCTTCGCGGTGAACCCCTCCGCGCTGAACCTCTCGGCCCTGCCCACCCTGAACGCCGGCTCGCAGGCGGTCGCGCCGACCGGCCAGACCACCACCGTCAAGGTGAAGGCAACCAGCAACTACCGCTTCACCCCCGCCGAGGTGGAGGTACCCGCCGGTAACCGCCTGGTCGTCGAGGTCACCAACGAGGATCAGGGCATGACCCACGACCTGACCTTCGATAACGGTGCAACCACCGGCACCATCAACCCCGGCGAGACGAAGACCGTGGACGCCGGCGTCATGACCGCCGATACCGAGGCGTACTGCTCCGTGGCGGGCCACCGCTCCCTGGGCATGGTCCTCAAGGTGAAGGTGACCGGTGCATCCTCGCAGCAGGTGGCTTCCGGTGACCACACCAACCACAACCACGCCGCGACGGGTAACGTCCCGACCCTCATGACGGTCGCTAACGGCAAGATTGACATGTCTGCGGCACCCGGTAGCGGCTATCAGTACCGCGACCCGAACATCCCGGCGCTGAACACCGCCGAGCAGGTGAACGGTAAGACCGTCCGCAAGGTCACCCTGCAGGTGCAGGAGGTCGACCGCGAGGTTGCCCCCGGCGTGACCGTCCACATGTGGACCTTCAACGGGCAGAACATGGCCCCGGTTCTGCACGGTAAAGTCGGCGACATTTTTGAAATTACACTCATCAACAACGGCACGATGGGCCACTCGCTGGACTTCCACGCGGGCATGGTCTCCCCCGATAACACGATGAAGACCATCGCCCCCGGTGAGCGTCTCGTCTACCGTTTTGAGGCGAAGGCCGCCGGCATGTGGCTGTACCACTGCAGTACCGCTCCGCTGAGCCTGCACATGACTCAGGGCATGTACGGTGCGGTCATCATTGACCCGGCGGACCTTGACCCGGTCGATCACGAGTACGTGATGGTTCAGGGTGAGGCGTACCTGCACGATACCGGCAAGACCGCCTCCGACGGCAATAAGCTGGCGGAGAACTCGCCTGACCTGATTGCGGCGGGCACCCCCACGCTGACCATGTTCAACGGCCACGCAACCCAGTACAAGGCAAAGCCGCTGCAGGTGAAGAAGGGTGAGCGCGTGCGTATTTGGGTGATGGCGGCTGGCCCGAACCACGGCACGAGCTTCCACGTGGTCGGTTCGCAATTCGACACCGTCTACAAGGAGGGCGGCTACCTACTACGCCGCGGCGTGGATGCGTACGGCAGCCGTGACGGCCACAGCCAGGCGCTGGATCTGACACCCGCCCAGGGCGGCTTCGTGGAGATGCAGTTCTTGGAGTCCGGCACGTACACGTTCGTGAACCACTCCTTCTCGCAGATGGAGCGCGGTGCCGCCGGCAAGATTGTGGTGACCGACCGCTAGGCAACCTCGCAAGCTGAGTTCCTCGCGGCAGCGGGATTCGTGTGGCCCCGCCGGGTGCATCCTCGGATACGCCTGGCGGAGCCTTCTGCTATCCGGGGGCGCTTCCCGGGCGGTTTTCCTTTCTCAAAGGCGGGCATCCGGACTGTTTGCGCCGGGCCGGGATGGGGTTCGTATTACGCGCTGACTATGGTTTTAACCTCATCCGGGGGTATTTTGTCGGTATCTGCGGTACGGGTACGTTAGTCTGGATGGATGGCACATAGCACTTCGGGCGCCCCTTCCGAGCGTAACGCTACGAGCGCCTCCAACCACACTTCCGTTTCGGCGGATCAGCAAATTTCTTCCCCTCGGCCGCGTAGGGCTTTTCCCTTGCGATTCCTGGCCGGGGCTCTCGCGCACTGGCAGATTATTGCTTCGGCGGTTCTGCTGGGCGGAGGTGTCGCCGGTTTGGCGGCCACCTACGATAATTATTGCGGCATGACGGAGCTGTCCTACGCGCCCGCCGCCCTGCGAAGCGATTTTGAGCAGGGCGCTAAGGTGTCGGGTTTCCGGGCGGGCGTCATGGCCGCGCAGATTGAGACTGAGAGCCACTGGCGCGTGGGCGTTGAGCCCATCAGGGCGCTAAGGGTATTGCACAGTTTACCGATGAGGCATGGAACGCCGAGCACTACAGTTTCGGTAACGGCGGTAATGTTCTGAACCCGCACGATGCGATTGCTGCGCAGGCACGTTATTTGGCCGAGTTGCGTACTCGCTTGGCGAAGTACGCCTCTTCCGAGGACCAGTTGCAGGATGTGGTGCTCGCCGGCTATAACGCGGGCCCCGGTTCTGTGGAGAAGTACGGCGGTGTTCCTCCGTTTGAGGAGACTCAGAATTATGTGAAGTCGATTCGTGAACTATCGAATTCGAAGTACAAGCTGACCTGCGCTCCCGAGTACCAGTTCAAGCAGGCAAAGTTGAAATTTGTGAACGGTGTGACTCCGGCGATGGCTGGTGTTCATGCGGATGGTACGGCTCTGTCTCCGGAGGAGTCGGCGTCGGCTACGGCGGAGGCTTCTACTTCGGCCTCAGCGAGTGCTTCGGCTCGTCCGTCTGCGAGCGGTTCTGCGGGTTCTTCAGGGAAGCCTCCGGCAACGAGTTCTAGCCGCTAGGTGCAACTTTTTAAACATTCCACTAGGCTATATAGCCGTTAGGGAATATTCCGTTTCATCTATAGTGCGCGGCTGATATCGGCCACCACTACCCCTACTATTCACTCTTAAAAGCGCGAGGCGCCGAACCCCAGCAAAGGGTTCGGCGCCTCTTGCGTTATGCTACAGCATCCGGCTCATTCCGCTCGGGCAATACTACCGGTGCTCATCACGCTTTAGTTGAAGATAGCGCGCACGACCGAGTAGCCGGAGACCGGGTACACGGCGTTCACAGTTGCGGGCTTCTCGCTCTCGTCCGCAATCTCGATGGATTCGGTGCCGCGCAGCAGCTCTTCCATCAGGATGCGCAGTTCCAGGCGTGCCAGGGGCGCACCGGGGCAAACGTGGACGCCGTCACCGTACACGAGGTTGCGGGACTGGTCGCGGTGCGGGTTGTAGGTGAGGGCGTCTTCGAAGGCGTCCTCGTCGCGGTTTGCGCTTGCCCAGTTGATGGTCACGCGGGAGCCGGCGGGCAGGGTGCGGCCGCCAAGTTCGGTGTCCTGGGTGGTGATGCGGCGGTTGGTGACGAGGGTGTCTTCAAGTCGCATGATTTCTTCAACGGCGAGGGCGATTTCGCTACGGTCATCGATAGCGTTGCCGTCGGAGAGAGATGCGCGCAGACGGTCCTGCTCGGCACGGTTGCGTGCCAGGAAGTTTACGAATACGCCCACGGTTGCGGAGACGGTGGAGAGCTCACCCACGGTCCAGTTACGGATGAGGCTGACGATCTCTTCGTCAGTCATGGTGCGGGGCTCTTCGCCGGGCAGGTCCACAATGTCGGTGAGCAGCTCGGCGGTGACGTCCTTGGGGTTGCCCGCTGCGGCGTCCTCACGGCGCTCATCGAGTAGCTGGCGGATGTAACCGTCAAATTCGAGGGCGACCTTAGCGATTTCTGCGCGGTCACGGCGCAGGGTGGCCACGCGGTTCTTTTCGATCCACTCGGTGAGGGGCTGCTCGAGGCATGCGGGCCAGCCCATGAAGGCGTTCTGTACGCGCATTGCGTAGGCCTGGCCGAAGCCCTGCATGACGTCTACCTCTTCGCCGCGGGGCAGTTCTGCGATAAGAGCCTTCACGGCCTCGCGGATGACGGGGGCGAAGGGGGCCAGGCGTTCGGGGGTGAAGTACTTGTCGTTGATTGCGCGGAACGCGGTGTGCACGGGGGCGTCCATGCCGTTGGGGACGGCGATGTGGCGGTTGGAGACCACGTTGGAGTAGATTTCGGGGTGGTCGAGAACGTGCTGTACGTCGGCGTTCTTGAAGACGGAGTATCCCATGAATTCGTCGTGGGCGACGGGGCAGCGGCGGCGCATTGCGTCGTATGCTGCTACCTGGTCCTTCTGGACCTCTTCGCTACGCAAATCCCAATCGTTGTGTACGTTCTCAGTCATTTTTTACCCGTATTCGTTATAGAGCTGTGGCGTGCTGGATGCGGGTGTCCGGGCGATGCGTATGGGGCAGGGCCGGGCATGCATTTCAGCATGTGAATCCATTAGTTGTTCTTTGACCGTATCACTTTTGAGGGTGGTTGCGCAGGATAGGTGTTCCTTGTTTCTCATTCGACGAACGACTTCGGGTAAGGCGAGGGGTGGGTCACGGGACGCGCAAGGCGGGCGGCACCTCCACCGGGGAGGGGCCGCCCGCCTCATTCTTGCCTAAAAACCGCCGAAGCTAGCGCTTGCCTGCGGAGGGGTAGATGCTACCGTCCATCACGCCGCGCTCCACCTGCTCCAGGCTCACGCCGCGAGTCTCCGGCAGGTTGCGGAACATCAGCAGCGCAATGACCACATTCACCACGGCAAAGCCGATGAAGGAGCCGGTCAGACCGACCGCGCCCAGAATCACGGGGAACGCCAGCGACAGCACACCGTTCATCATCCAGCCGCTAAACGCCGAAATGCCCATACCCGCCGCACGCACACACAGCGGGAACAGCTCACTCATAATCACCCACGTGGACACGTTCAGGCAGGTCTGCATCGCGCCCACAAAGCAGACGATGAGCACCAGCAGAATCCAGGGACGCGCCGCATTATCGGCGGGCAACAGCATGGATGCACCCGCAATCAGCACGTGGAAAAACGCGGTCGAACTATAGCCGGTAATGACCATGACGCGGCGCGGTACACGCTCCATCAGACGCAGCGACAGGATGGAACCGAGCACCGCAATCGTACCCGGCGCAATGTTCGCAATGAGCGCCGCGGATTCGCTGAAACCGGCTTCCTTGAGCACCTTAATGCCGTAGTACATGATCGAGTTGATGCCGGTCAGCTGCTGGCCCGCGCCAACCAGAATACCGACGAGCAGGATGCGCACGAACCAGCCGCGCACGCCCACGCTTTCCTTACCCGCCGCATCGTTCTGGGTGGTCGCCTCCGCCTGCAGGGTGCGTTCAATGTCGGCGATCTCAGCTTCGGCACGCTCGACGGAACGGATGCGCTTCATCACCTCAAGCGCCTGCTCACGCTTGCCGACGCGCAGCAGCCAGCGCGGCGACTCGGGTACACGCAGCATACCGACGAACAGGCCGATGGCGGGTAGGGTGCAGATGGCGAACATCCAGCGCCACACGCCGTCGTGTTCGCCCCATACGTTGCCGATGAGGGCGTTCACGATGAACGCGGCAAGCTGACCGCCCACGACCATGAGCTCGTTGCGCCCGGAGAGGGAACCGCGAATTTCGTAGGGTGCGAGCTCTGCGAGGAACACGGGCACCACGGCGGAGGCGCCACCGACCGCCAGGCCGAGCAGGGTGCGCCCGGTGATGAGCACGACGACGTTGGGTGCAAAGACACAGGTCAGGGCGCCAATAAAGAAGATGGTGGAGAGCCCAATGATGGTGATTCGGCGGCCGTACCGGTCAGAGATGCGGCCGCATCCGAGCGCGCCGATAGCGGCGGCGAAGGCGAGCGATCCGGTGACCCAGCCTTGGGCGGTGGAGTCCATGCCGAGTTCGCGGCTCATGGGTTCGAGCGCGCCGTTGATTACTCCGGTGTCGTAGCCGAAGAGTAGTCCACCGAAGGTGGCGATGAGTGCAATGATGCCGAGGTAGCGGCTGTGCTTCCCGGTGCCCAGAGGGGGCAGGATGGAGGCGGTGCTCTGTGCGCTCATGGTGTCCTTTGATGTGCCGGTGGCGGGTGGCTGCGCCGGGTTGGCTCCAGGCGGCAGGGGTGGGTACATAGGTAAGGTGAGGTGCGTCAGGTTAGACACACCTCACCTAATCCTAGCGAAAACGTTCGGCGGGTGATATTTATTTCTCACCGCGCCTATTTTTCAGCATATTTTACGGCCGACATATGCGACCGCCTGAGTGCCCCTTTAAGAAGGAGCACCGTTTAGAACAGCGCGATCTTCTCGGGTGCCGGGAAGATGGCGTCCAGGGCGGCGAGGTCCTCAGAATCGAAGCGCAGGCATGCCGCCTGTGCGTTGGCGCGCACCTGCTCGGCGCTGGTCGCACCGGCAATGACGGAGGTGACCGGCGACTGCTGCGCGAGCCAGGAGAACGCCGCCTGCACCTCGGTGATGCCGCGTTCGGTGCAGAAGCTGTGGAAGGCTTCGAGCTGGTCCCAGTTGGCGGCATCGAGCACGTTCTTCTTGGAGTGGGACAGGCGCGAACCGGCGGGAATGTTGTCGCGGCGGTACTTGCCGGTCAGCAGGCCGTTAGCGAGCGGGAAGTACGGCAGCACACCCATGCCGAAGTGCCGTGCGGCGGGCAGGATTTCGAGTTCTGCGCGGCGGTCGAGCAGGTTGTAGTGGTTTTCAGCGACGATGAACCGTTCGGTGCCGAGTTCACGGGCGCAGTGTTCGGCGTGGGCGAGCTGCCAGCCGGAGAAGTTGGAGTGGCCCAGGTATCGGACTTTGCCGTCGCGTACGAGCTGGTCGAGGGCACTGAGGGTTTCTTCGATGGGGGTGTTGGGGTCGGGGCTGTGGTAGAAGTACAGGTCGATGTAGTCGGTGCCGAGGCGGCGGAGGGACCCTTCGACGGCGCGCATGATGTAGCGGCGGGATCCGCGGGCGTTGCGGTCGTTGCCGTTGAGGTCGCCGACGGGCAGACCGAATTTGGTGACGATGGTCAGTTCGTCGCGGTCGAGGCCGAGCTGGGTGAGGGCGGTGCCGAACATGGTTTCTGAGAGACCGGGTTCGGCGCCGTAGAGGTCGGCGATGTCGAAGAAACTGATGCCGGCGTCGACTGCGGCGGCGATGACTTCGTTGGTGCCTTCTTGGGTGCGGGTGGGGGTGCCGGGGCGGCCGAGGTTATTGCAGCCGATGCCGACGCTGGGTACGACGAGGCCGGAGTTGCCGAGCCTGCGGTAGACGGGAGATTCAATACGTTCCATGCTTTTAACTCTACGTTGTGCGGGTATGTTGCGTGGTTATTTCCCCTCCAGTTGGGAGGCGAAGAGCTTCCTGAAGCGTGATGTGGGGTCGGTCGTTAGGTCCCGGTAGGTTCCTTGTTCCACCACACACCCACCATCCAACACCACCACAGAATCAACACCACGCAACGTCCACGCACGATGAGACACCAACACCACCAAACGCCCAACAGCAGCCACCTTCAACCGAGCAAAAATCTCCTCCTCAGTCTCAGCATCCACAGCACTGGTCGGCTCATCCAACACCCACACCGGCGCATCCCGAAGAACCACACGCGCCAACGCCAAACGCTGCCACTGACCACCCGAAAGACCAACACCACCAAACGACTCACCCAACTGAGCATCCAAACCACCCTCAAGACCACGCACAAAATCATCAGCACAAGCCACCGACAAAGCCGACCACAAATCAGCATCACCAAGACGCTCAACAGCCTCCTGCGGCAAACCCAGAAGAAGATTTTCACGCACAGTCAGTTCATAGCGGCCGTAGTCTTGACTCACCAAACCAACATTCGCCAACAAGTCATCAGGTGATATGTCCTGTACCGACTTACCTCCAATGAGGATGTCTCCTTTGGAGGGCTTAAGCATGCCCATGAGTGCATTTACTAGGGTTGTCTTTCCCGATCCGCTGGGCCCGACAATACCAATCATCTGCCCGGGACCAAAAGTGAGATTGATGTTTTTAAGAGCTAAAGAATCAGCTTTTGGATACTGGATAGCAAGATTCCTAATGGAAACGCTGGAGATTTCGGGGTAGGTATCGGCAACCGGATTTTTCTGCCCGGGCTGTGCGCTAGAAATAAACTTTCGATATATATCAATTGCGTTTGACCCCGCTGCCATCGAGCTAAGGTCGCTTCCCATCGAGCCAAGCGAGACTATAGCCGAGGTAATACCTATAACAGCTCCAGCAAGAGCACCGGGAGCCGGCACCGAGGCCGCTAGAAAAATAAGGGCTAAAGCTAGCAATGCAGCGCTTATAAAACCAACAATTGTATATATTCTGAGGATGTAACGAGCTAGGCCAATTTCCTCCTCACCGGATTTTTTCCGTTCTTGATTAGCGCGATGCGCAAAGAACGACCGAGCATTAAGAATTGCAAGCTCACGAGCAGTAGTTATTTGTGCAATCTGGTTAGTGCTATGCCACGCGTTGTAGCTATATGAATATATTTTTTCCATTGCCTCAGCATTCTTACTCGAATAGAGATGTGACATAAAGGCAACAGGAATCATGCCTGCAAGCATGCAGAGTGAAGCATATACATTGATCTTTCCTACGGAATAACTAAGGGCTCCCGTCGAAAAAATGATGAATATCAGAGCACCCATAGTGGAAACTTGAGACCCCAGGCTCCCCCCTGTCACAGCTTCATGAGCTGCCCTTGATGAGCGAGCATAATCACCGCTCGCGATTTCCTGAGAGGAACAAGTCGCCAGACGAGAAGATATGTTCTGAATACCCGTACTTGACATTCGAGAATTTAGAATCATACGCAGAGAGTCTGATGCTTGTCCCAGGGCAATGTATCCTGCCAGCACAAAACTAACCCCCAGCGCTAGCGGGAGCACTTCATCCTGGCTCTGGCCCAAATGCTCAACAAGTCTAGTGACAGCCTCCATCTGCAGAGCAGGGAATAGTGATAGGCACACAACAGACACTAGATAGGAAACGGTCCATACGGGGTGATTTTTGAAAGCATAAACCACGGACCAAACAGTATTAGCCATAATCTTACGCATCTTTATAGTCCCTTTCAGCGGAAGTTTTGCGCCCTGCAGATTCTTCAGAGATCTGATTTTTGAAAATTTCCATAAACTTTCCCTCTGCCTTCAGTAGCTCCCGGTAGGTTCCTTGCTCCACCACACACCCACCATCCAACACCACCACAGAATCAACACCACGCAACGTCCACGCACGATGAGACACCAACACCACCAAACGCCCAACAGCAGCCACCTTCAACCGAGCAAAAATCTCCTCCTCAGTCTCAGCATCCACAGCACTGGTCGGCTCATCCAACACCCACACCGGCGCATCCCGAAGAACCACACGCGCCAACGCCAAACGCTGCCACTGACCACCCGAAAGACCAACACCACCAAACGACTCACCCAACTGAGCATCCAAACCACCCTCAAGACCACGCACAAAATCATCAGCACAAGCCACCGACAAAGCCGACCACAAATCAGCATCACCAAGACGCTCAACAGCCTCCTGCGGCAAACCCAGAAGAAGATTTTCACGCACAGTCAGTTCATAACGGCCGTAGTCTTGACTCACCAAACCCACATTTGCCAACATGTTGTATTTACTCTCAGAAGAAGCACCCTTATACGTTATGCTCCCCTGGGCAATTGGTGTAATTCCAAGAATTGCATTTATTAGCGTTGTTTTTCCCGCGCCCGAGGCACCAACTACTGCAATCATTTGATTATTCATCAGCTCAAGATTAATATCTTTAAGCGCAAAAGACGACGCGCCCTCATACTGAACGGATACATCTTTGCATATAATTTTTGAAATATTTTCACGGTTAGGGTTAGAAGTTTTTATCTCAGAAGCATGGTCGTAAGTATCAGAGTCGCATACCCTTCGGAATTGCTGAACAGATAATGCTCCATTAATAATCTGGCCGAATGAATATCCCACCTCTTGGGTCGCGTTAACACAGGCAATGATTCCAATCAGCGATCCGGCCACATACGATATATCGGCGCCTGAATCCACAAGGAAGTACAGGGACGCAAAAAGTAAGACAGAGCAGAGTAGCCCTGCAACTATGGAGATGATTCCTCTAACACTTTCAAGGCTCAATTCCCTACCGGCTGCCCGGCGTCGCCAGGACGCTACGCGTTGCGAGAAAAATCGGGAGGCTCTCATGAGGTGAAGTTCTTGGGCGCGACTTTGAGCCATCAGATTGTCTAGATAGTAGTTCTCTACCCGATAGTCCTCGTACATTAGGGTGTATATAGCGTAATCACGTTTAGCGAGGATTACCATTGCAATAGATAGGGGTAGTGAACACAGTGCCGCAAAAATTGCTGCCACCATGCTGACGTTCGCAATATTAAGACAGAGAAGTAACACCATTGCAAAGGCACTCACCAGTGCCATAACTGACATGGTGTGAACCTGCAATTCCTGTTTCGATATTGCCTCTCTAGCAGCACGTATATCTTCCTGCGATTTTGTGCTACCTATATTAGACAACGGAAATGTAGATAACCTGTTATTTAACATGCAGTGAACCCGATAGTTCACCTTTGATTTGAGAATCAGCATGTTACTTATTACCCAGCGTTGAGCAATAATATTAATTCCGACGACAAGGGCAAGAGCAACGATATAAATCCAGGCCGCGCCACCATTTGAACCACTCAAGGCCGATACTGTATTACCGATCAGCAGGGACTGGCTCAGGGGAATGCAGGCAATGACGGCTAGTGATAGGGCGGCGCTCACTAGGGTCCCAGGACAGGTTTTCCAGGCTAGGCGGAAAGACCAGAGTATAGAAGAAAATAGATTTTTCATTCTCACCACGCTCACAAAGTCATATTGAACTCATCTTTGAGCCCTGAAACTCCTCGATGAGCGGACATCGAAACACTACCCGTACCTCATTAGTTACTCTACTCCTCACTGAAATATAAGACACACATATTCGTGCGTGTCCAAGAATATTAAGCAGATATATCTGTGATATTTTCGGGCATTCAGGGGTCAGCCGACAGCCCTACCCGCAACGCCCCCAGCCCCCCTCGTCATAGTCAGTCATATTAAGTTCATATTTCGGTGACTCGTCATCTCTCGACATATTGGGTCATCATCCCCCGAAGTTCTTGCGCACCCTCCAAAACGCCCGGTACAGTGAAAGCGTTATCTATCAAGAGCGACCGAGAGATCTGGCTCGTAGACGTCGCAGCAACCTCGCCAGTATCCCCCACCGTCACGGTGCAGGGTACGGACAAGGTGCTCCCGCCAGAACCGATAGAGAAGAATACCCTTCGGCACCCCTTGATGATGCGCACCCGCAAACCGGTACAGCGCATCCTGCAGAAGAATTCACGCACCCTCCCGGTGCGTATCTATCGGGTGAACACGAAGGATGGTTATGACGACAGTTCACCCGGCTCTTTCTTTTGAGCTGTTCCCTCCGCGCTCACACGCGAGCTGCGAGTCGCTGATTCGCACCATCGCAGAACTCGAGAGCACTAACCCCGACTACGTGTCGGTCACCTACTCCGGTGACGCAAAACGCCGCCAGAAGACCCTCGCCCTGCTCGACTACCTGGTACACGAAACCTCCCTCACCCCGCTAGCTCACCTGATTTGTGCCGGCCACTCGGTGCACGAGCTGGAGCGTGCAGTCCGCCTGATTCTGGGCCTGGGCGTGCGCGGCTTCCTGGCTCTTCGCGGCGACATTCAGGAAGGTCAGGTTTCTGAACTTCCTTTCGCCCGCTACCTGGTAGAGCTCATTCGCCGCGTTGAGCGTGAAGACTTCGCCCACCTGGCAGCTGGCAAGGTGTCTATTGGTGTGGCGGCGTACCCGCAGAAGCACCCCGAGTCCGCATCCCTGTTGCAGGATATTGAGATTCTGCTATCCAAGCAGCGTGCCGGCGCGGACTTCGCCATCACTCAGGTGTTCTTTGAGGATGAGCGCTACAGCGCCCTAGTCGATTCGGCACGCCTGGCAGGTGTGGACATTCCGATTATTCCGGGCATCATGCCGGTAACCTCGCTGAAGCGCCTACAGAACCTCTGCCAGATGGCGGGCATGGAAGTCCCGACGGACCTCGCCTACGCCCTAGAGACAGCAACCAGCAGCGCAGAGTTGCACCGCATCGGCGTGGACTACGCGCTGAACCAGTGCCGCGCCGTGATGGATGCGGGCGCACCGGGCCTGCACTTCTTCACCTTCAACGAGCATGCCGCGGTGCTGGACGTTCTGGACCAGCTGGACCTGCCCCGATACAGCAACCGTTTCTCCCAGTCCCTGAGCGAGCTGGAATTCGCCTAAACGCGACCCGTTCCACCCGGCGCGGATGCGCCACCCAAGTTTCCCCCAAAGTACCCCCGGGAGCGTCCCGCGGACCTAGGCCCCATCGACGGGGCCGGCAGGGCCCGCTGATTCTCCCATTTCTATCCCCAGTAAAGGAATATGCACTATGTCTAACGTTGCTTTCCCCGCCGCAACTATTGTTGGCTACCCCCGCGTGGGCCGCTTCCGTGAGCTGAAGAAGGCTCAGGAGGCTTTCTGGAAGGGCAAGGCCACCCTGCAGGAGCTGCAGGACACCGCCGCTGACGTGCAGCGCACCTACTTCGAGCGCGTGACCGCCGCCGGTCTGAAGGCTGATAACTACTCGATTCCGGCAACCTTCTCCTACTACGACCAGGTGCTTGATGTGGTTCGCCTGTTCACCCTGGTTCCCGAGCGTCTGGCTGAGGCTAAGGATGCACGCGGCCTGCTGGATTTGCCCGGCTACTTCGCCCTGGCGCGCGGTACCGAGACCCTGCCTCCTTTGGAGATGACTAAGTGGTTCGATACCAACTACCACTACCTGGTGCCCGAGATTGGTGCCGGCACCGAGATTAAGCTGAACCTTGAGGCTATTGACGAGCAGCTCGAGGTCGCAAAGCAGGCTGGCGTGAAGGTTCGCCCGCAGATTGTTGGCCCGCTGACCCTGCTGCTGGGCGCTAAGGCTGAGCAGGGTTCCGCCGAGGACTTCGCACCCATCGACCGCTTGGACGAGTTCGTTGCCGCGTACGCTCAGGTGCTGGAGCAGCTGGCTGAGCGCGGCGTTGAGTGGGTTCAGTTGGACGAGCCGGGCCTGACCGTGGACCGTGCCGACAACGCGAAGGTTGCCGAGCTGGCCGAGCGCACCTACCGCGCCCTGGCCGCCGCCGAGAAGCGCCCGCAGATTCTGGTGACCAGCCCCTACGGTTCCCTGCGTGAGAACCTGCCGGCTCTGCTGGGTACCGGCGTTGAGGCTCTGCACCTTGACCTGGTGCACGGCGTGTACTCGAAGGCTGAGCTGGAGTCCGTTTCTGCCGCCGGCGTGCACCTGGTGGCAGGCATCGTGAACGGCCGCAACGTGTGGCGTGCCGACGTTCGCGCCGCCCTGAAGACTCTGGAGGCGCTGCCCGGCGCATCCGAGGGTGCCGTGTCTGTGGCTTCTTCGACCTCCCTGCAGCACGTGCCGCACGACCTGGCTCTGGAAGACCCGGCCGAGGTTCCGGTGGACGGCCTGGCGTTCGCCGATCAGAAGGTCGCCGAGATTGCCCTGCTGGCTCGTGGCCTGGCTGAGGGTGAGGCCGCTGTTGAGCCGGAGCTGAAGGCTGCTGACGAGGCGCTGGCTCGCTTCGCCGCTGACCCGCGCAAGCACAACGACGAGATTCGTGCCCGCGCCGCAGCTGTGACCGCTGAGGACTTCAACCGCCCGACCATTGACGTTCGCCGTGCGGCTCAGGCAGACCTGAACCTGCCGAAGCTGCCGACCACCACCATCGGCTCCTTCCCGCAGACTGCTGAGATTCGCCGCCGCCGTGCGGAGGCTCGTGCGGGCAAGATTTCCGTTGAGGAGCTGAACGGCTTCCTGCGTGACGAGATCGCCTCGGTCATCAAGCTGCAGGAGGAGCTGGGCCTGGACGTGCTGGTTCATGGTGAGGCTGAGCGTAACGACATGGTTCAGTACTTCGCCGAGAACTTCGACGGCTTCGCAACCACCCGCCACGGCTGGGTTCAGTCCTACGGTTCGCGTTGCACCCGCCCCTCGATCCTGTTCGGTGACGTGAAGCGTCACGGTGAGGGCCTGCGCGGTGAAGCGTTCACCGTGCCGTGGAGCTCCCACGCACAGTCGCTGAGCGAGAAGCCGGTCAAGGGCATGCTTACCGGCCCGGTGACGATTCTGGCCTGGTCCTTCGTGCGTGACGACCAGCCGCGCCGCGAGACCGCTAACCAGGTGGCTCTGGCACTGGCCGACGAGATTGCCGACCTGGAGGAGGCAGGCATCCGCATCATTCAGGTGGACGAGCCGGCTCTGCGCGAGCTGCTGCCCCTGCGCCGCGACGAGCAGCCGCAGTACCTGGACTGGTCGGTGAACTCCTTCCGCCTGGCTACCAGCGGCGTGAAGGATTCCACCCAGATTCACACCCACCTGTGCTACTCGGAGTTCAACGAGATCATCGACTCGATTAACGCTCTGAACGCCGACGTGACCAGTATTGAGGCCGCCCGCTCGCACATGGAGTTGCTAGCTGACATTCCGGAGACCTTTGTTTCCGGTCTGGGCCCGGGCGTGTGGGACATCCACTCCCCGCGTGTTCCTTCGCAGGAGGAGATTGAGTCCCTGCTGAAGGCTGCGATTGGTTACGGCACTATTGCCGACCTGTGGGTGAACCCCGACTGCGGTCTGAAGACTCGCGATTACGAGGAGACCAAGCAGTCTCTGCGTCACCTGGTGGACGCCACCAAGGCGATTCGCGCTTCTCTCTAGGTTTCCCGCCCGGAGAGCTTTAGGTTCCGCTACCTGCTGCGGGTTGACCGGATGATGGTTTGCTCGCGGTGATTCGCGGCAGGTGGCGGCGGTTCGGCTTCCCGCCGGTATGCGTACCGACTGCACGCCGAACTTTTGGGGATAGATAACGGGTCCGCCCGCACGGCTTCTTCTGCACCGTGCGGGCGGACTTTTTTGTGTAGTATGTGGGCGCTAACCGTTGGTGAGGCGGGTGTCTGCCGGGGTGTTTGTGGTGTGCTGATATAGGGGTGTTCAAATGGTTTTTTATTTGAACTTAGGGTATAAATTACTCTAAATTTAAGTGTGGTCTGACCATAATATACATTTGCTCAACGAGGAAAGTATTTATATTCATTGCAGCACTTGTGGCACTGTTGCCCAGTAGACAGATGTACATCACACAAATTTAGCACTTCCCTGTAATTCCGGGGCAAAAACAGTATTAAAAGAATAATCACTCTGAATATCTGTTCATCCTAGTGAACATTATACTGAAAACATTCTCATTAAATTAGCATTTTTATAAGAATCCGTTTTTAGAATTCCAGCATGACTACTACCGCTTCATCAAAGAAGAAGAAGGGTTCTGTACCCCGCTGGCTCGCAATTCCGGCACCCAAGCCTCAACTGGACGAGGCAGAAGTTTCTGCAAAGTACCCGCGCATGCGCCTGCAGGTCTTCATGGGTATTTTCATCGGTTACGCGACCTTCTACCTGATTCGTAACAACGTCCCGCTGGTCACCCCGATTCTGACCAAGGAACTCGGCTTCAGCAACGCCGCAATCGGCGCGCTGTCCACGGCACTGCTGCTCGCCTACGGCTTCAGCAAGTTCTTCACCGCAATGATTTCTGACCGCTCGAACGCGCGTTTGTTCCTGCCCATCGGCCTGGTGCTTTCGGGTGTTGCAAACATCCTGCTGGCGCTGACCGGCTACATGGGTGAAGGCGCGGGTGCGGCAGGCTACGGTGCCGCTATCGCCTCCATCATGGCAACCATCATGGTCTTCAACGGTGTCTTCCAGGGCATGGGTTGGCCGCCCTCGGGCCGTGTGCTCGTGAACTGGTTCTCCACCAGCGAGCGCGGCACGAAGGTTTCCTGGTGGAACACCGCCCACAACGTTGGTGGTGCGCTGTCCGGTCTGCTGGTTGCCTGGGGCTTCTCCATGTTCGGCAAGACCTGGGAAGTTGCCTTCTGGTTCCCGGCTGTGATTAGCTTCGTTCTGGCGTTCGTCGCATGGCTGCTGATTCGTGACAACCCCGAGGCGGAGGGCCTGCCCACCGTTGACGTGTACCGCAACGACCCGCACAAGGTTGAGTCCACCGCTGAGGATCGTGCAGAGTCCACTTGGACCACCATCCGTAAGCACGTGCTGACCAACTCGACCATGGTGTACCTGGCTCTGGCAAACGTGTTCGTGTACACCCTGCGTTACGGCGTGCTGGTGTGGGCGCCGAAGTACCTGCACGATGTGCGCCACGCTTCCCTTGAGGGTGGTATTGCGGGCTTCTCGATTCTGGAGCTTGCCGGTATTGGCGGCACCGTCCTGTGCGGTTACGTTTCTGACCGCATGTTCAAGGGTCGCCGCTCCCCCGCGGGTATCCTGTTCCTGATTGCGACCGTCGGCGCGATTCTGCTGTACTGGCTGCCTTCTTCGGATGCACCCCTGTGGATTGCTTACGTTGCGTTGGCTCTGATTGGTGGCCTGATTTACGGCCCGGTCATGCTGATTGGTCTGCAGGCTATTGACCTGTCCCCCTCGCACGTTGCGGGTACCGCTGCGGGCTTCACCGGCCTGTTCGGTTACGCACTGGGTGCAACTCTGGCTTCTGCCGGTATCGGCATTATTGTTGACCACTGGGGTTGGGGCACCGCGTTCGTCTTTATGATTGTGTGCTCCGGTCTGGCGGTTCTGTTCCTCTGGCTGGTTAACGGTGCTGAGAAGCGCATAATGGCTGAGCGTGCAGAGAAGCTGGCGGCAAAGGCTCAGGCTTAAGCGAATAGTGCTTCTTCTTTCCTGAACTGCTCAACAGTTCGGGGGTAGATGTTAACCCGCCTGTACGGTTGTGTGACCGTGCGGGCGGGTTTTCTGCATCTTGGCGTACCGCCTTCTCTGCCGCCCGCGTAGCCCGCTGAGGAGCGGCAAAATGCCCCTGAGGAGCACCTGTACCGGTGAGCCAGCATCTGGTGCCGTGCCGGGCGTCCTGTGGCTTGCGGGCGTAAGAACATAGAATGGAACTATGACTACTAACTCTGGAATCACTAAAGAATGGGTGGATGAAACCGTCAAGCCGGGCGACGATTTCTTCCGCCACGTCAACGGTAAGTGGCTAGCAACCCACGAAATCCCGGCGGACCGCCCCAAGGATGGCGGCCTGTACACCCTCCGTGATAACGCTGAGAAGCACGTGCGTGAGCTGGTGGAGAAGATCGCGAAGGAGCATCCGGAATCCCGCATCGGTGCGCTGTACAACTCCTTCATGGATGTTGAGAAGATTGAGGCGGACGGCCTGGAGCCGCTGCTGAAGGAAATCGCCCCGATTCTGAACTCGGCAACCCCCTCCCACCTTGCCGTGACCCTGGCGCTGCTGTCTCGTGCGGGTCTGCCGCAGCTGTTCGCCTGGTACACCAGCAACGACCCGAAGGACCCGAAGAATTACACGTTCTTCCTGTACCAGTCGGGTCTGGGTCTGCCGGATGAATCCTACTACCGTGAAGAGAAGCACGAGCAGGTGTGCGCGGCGTACGTTGAGCATATTGCCCGCATGTTCCAGCTGACCGGTCTGGCTGAGGGCTTCGGTCTGACTCCGGAGCAGGCGGCTCAGTTGGTGTTCACTCACGAGTCGGAGCTGGCTCGCCTGCACTGGAACGTTGTGGAGAACCGCGACGCGGAGGCAACCTATAACCCGTACCAGGCGACCGAGCTGGACGAGAAGTTCCCCGGCTTCCCGTTCTCCCAGTGGTTGCTGGCTCTCGGCGCTGACCCGGAGACCCTGGGTCAGGTTATTGTGGGCCAGCCGTCCTTCTTTGAGGGTGCGGCGAAGCTGTTCACTTCCATCCCGCTGATGAGCTGGAAGCTGTGGGCTGTGTGGACTGTTCTGCGTTCGCGTGCGCCGTTCATGTACGACGAGCTGGTTCAGGAAAGCTTCAACTTCTACGGCAAGACCCTTTCCGGTACCCAGCAGATTCGTGAACGCTGGAAGCGCGGCGTGGGCGCTGTCGAGAAGGCTCTGGGTGAAGAGATTGGCCAGGAGTACGTGGCTGTGCACTTCCCGCCCTCGCACAAGGAGAAGATGCTGGTTCTGGTCGGCAACCTCCTTGAGGCGTACCGCGAGTCCATTGAGTCGCTGGACTGGATGACTGAGGCAACCCGTCAGAAGGCGCTGGAGAAGCTGTCGAAGTTCGTCACCAAGATCGGTTACCCCGATAAGTGGCGTGACTTCTCCGCCCTGGAGCTCGTTCCCGGTGACCTGTTTGAGAACCTGCGCCGTACCGGTGCGTTTGATGCTGACTGGCTGATTGCCCGTAAGGGTCAACCGGTGGATAAGTCGGAGTGGCTGATGACTCCGCAGACCGTGAACGCGTACTACATGCCGCCGGCGAATGAGATTGTGTTCCCGGCAGCGATTCTGCAGCCGCCGTACTTCAACCCGGATGCTGATGATGCGGCGAACTACGGCAATATCGGCATGATTATTGGCCACGAGATTGGTCACGGTTTTGACGATCAGGGTTCCCGCTATGACGGCGACGGCAAGCTGGAGAGCTGGTGGACTGAGGAGGATTACGCGAAGTTCAAGGAGCGTACCGCAGCCCTGGTGGAGCAGTATAACGCGTACGTTCCGGTGGGTCTGGACGAGAAGTTCCACGTGAACGGTGAGCTGACTCTGGGCGAGAACATTGGTGACCTGTCCGGCATGTCGATTGCGTTGAAGGCGTACCGCTTGGCCCTGAAGAAGCAGGGTATTGAGTCGCTGGCTGATGCGCCGGTGATTGACGGTATGACCGGTATTCAGCGTTTCTTCTTCTCGAATGCTCGCGGCTGGTGCACGAAGTCCCGTCCGCAGCATGCTGAGGTGATGATTTCGGTGGATCCGCATTCGCCGGATGAGTTCCGTGTGAACGGTGTAATGCGCAATATTGATGAGTTCTATGAGGCGTTTGGTGTCTCTGAGGGCGATGCATTGTACTTGGCTCCGGAGGAGCGCGTGCGCATCTGGTAGCAGCCCAATAAGGGTATATGCTTTATTGCGTATATGAGAGAGGCGCCCGCCTCGTGGCTTGAACCCACGAGGCGGGCGCCTCTTTTCTAGAGAGCTGTGGACGCTACACGGAGGTAGGCGTCTACTGCTACTGTGCAGAGCGTTGCGTTAGATAATTTCTAGCGCAATGTCCATGCGCAGCGGCTCGGTTGCATCGATGTGGTACTGGCTGTGTACCGGCGAACCCCACGAGTCATCTCCACCAACGCCGAGCTGACCTGCCAGGATACGCAGGTAGGTGCGGTTGTTTTCGGGCAGCTCCCACTGGTAGGAAGCTTCCTCAATCTGGTAGGAGGAGTAAGGCAGGAGCGATACGTGCAGGCCCTCACCGGCAGTCTGCAGCTGGCGGACACGGAAGCCATGGTTGCTGTCGTTCGTCACTTCAGCCCAACGGACACCCATGTGGTTGCCGCTTTCCTGAGGTACCAGGTACGGTGCATAGTCCTGCTCGGGGGTGCTTTCCCACACGCCCAGGCGGACGCCGCTGCAACGGTCGGGGTAGGAGTCGCCGGGGCCGAGGCCGTAGTAACGCAGGTGCGAGAACTCGCCGGGCAGTGCCCATTCCAGACCGAATGCGGGCAGGGACGGTGCGTCCTTCTCGCCGGGGTAGTCGATGGTTACTCGCACGTTACCGGTGCTCTGTGCTTCGTAGCGGACCGTAACAGCGGTGTGAGCGGGGGTTGCCAGCTCGTAGGTGTAGGTCACTGCCACGCTGTCGTCGCTGGGCTGCTCGACAGCAACGTTAGCGCAACGGGCGTAGCGGCCTGCGACGGTCCACTGGGCGCGTTCGAAACCGTGTCCGACGCCGCGGTCGTTATCGGTCAGGGGCCTGAAGGTGGTGAGCTTCGGGGGGCGAATAACGTGCTCGGTGCCGTTGTGTACCCAGGAGACGATGCCGCCCTGAGTGCGGGACAGGATGACTTCAGCCTGGTTGTTGCGCAGACCAACGTTCCAGCGGCCGACGGTCACCGTCGCATCTGCTGCGTCTTCAGCGGTGTTTGCTTCAGCCTGCGATGCGGGGATGACGTACTGGCCGAAGGCAATTTCGTGTCCTGCAGGAGCCCATGCGGCGTCTTCAGTGAGCACGAGGCTGACGTCCAGGGTTACTTCTGCGTTGTCGGCAGCGTATTCTTCCAGGGGCCAGGGAATTGCCAGCTCGTGGGTGGATTCCGGGGCTACGTCGAAGAAGTAGTCTTCCTGCCACTGGGGAACGCCGTTGACCAGCAGGCTAGCCTTGAAGGTGTAGTCTGCGGTGGAGGTGAAGAGGTTGTCGTTGACGACCGTCACGCCCTTCTGGTCGGGGGTGATGCGCAGGTTGGAGTACACTGCCTTCACTTCAGCGGCCTTGGGGCTTACCTTGCGGTCTGCGAAGAGGATACCGTCACCGGAGAATTCGTAGTCGCAGGGGCGTTCGCCGAATGCGCCACCGTAGGCGAGGTATTCGGGTGCGCCTTCGCTCTCACCGGGGTGCCAGAGTGCCTGGTCGATCATGTCCCAGATGAAACCGCCCTGGTAGTGGGGGTAGCGTTCCAGTGCGACGTATTCGTCGATAGCGCCGACCGAGTTGCCCATTGCGTGCATGTATTCGCACATGATGAAGGGCTTCTCGGGGTCGTTCGACAGGTACTTTTCGACGACATCGGTGTGGATGTACATACCGGATTCGATGTCGGTGACGTCATCAAATTCGCGGTTCCAGGTGATGCCTTCGTAGTGTACGGGGCGGTTGGGGTCCAGTTCGTGGACTCGGCGGTACATGGAGCGGAACACTTCGCCGCCGTATGCTTCGTTACCGAGCGACCAGATTACTACGGAGGGGTGGTTGTAGTCGCGGCGAATCATGGATTCTACGCGGTCAACGCAGGCGCCTTCCCATTCCATGCGGGAGCCGGGGATCGTGGTCTCGGGGGTGGGGATGTCACCGGGGGTGCACCAGGAGCCGTGAGTTTCCAGGTTTGCTTCGTCAACCAGGTAGATACCGTACTCGTCGGCCAGGGCGTAGAAGCGTGAATCGTTGGGGTAGTGGCTAGTGCGGATAGCGTTGATGTTGTGCTGCTTGCAGAAGAGAATCTCTGAAGTCATGTCTTCAACGGTCAGGACGCGGCCGGTACGCGGGTGGAACTCGTGGCGGTTGACACCCTTGAAGAGGACTCGGTGACCGTTGAGGGTCATGATCCCGTTCTCGATGCGGAAGCGGCGGAATCCGACGCGCTGGCTGGTGGATTCTACGGTCTTGCCGTCGTGGAGCAGGTCCACCGTCAGAGTGTAGAGAGAGGGCGATTCAGCCGACCAGGGGGAAATGCCCTCGAGAGCATCGGAGGAGATGCGCACGGATGCGTCTTCGGCGGCGACGGTACCAGACCAGATGACCTGGGTGCCGTCAAGGACGCTGGCCTGCAGGGTGTACGCCTTGATTTCTTCACCGTTGAGGGTGACGAGAGCATCCAGGTGTGCTTCGCCGGTGGGTGCGTCGTAGTCTGCTTCAACGGTGAGGGAGGCGATGCTGACTGCGGGGCGAGCTACCAGGTTCACGGCGCGGAAGAGGCCGTGGAAACGCCACGAGTCCTGGTCTTCCAGCCATGAAGCGCTCGAGTATTCGTAGCATGCGACGGTCAAGGTGTGGTTGCCTTCTGCGTCCTTGCTGACGATATCGGTGATGTCGAAGGTGGTGGTGGTGTAACCGTCTTCTGCGTAACCGACGAAGGTGCCGTCAACCCACACGTAAATTGCGGTTGCGAAGCCTTCGAAGGCGAGTGCGACGCGGCCCGATTCGCTCAGCATCTTCTTGAGGTCGCCCTCCAGGGTGAAGTGCTTGCGGTAGAGGGCTACGTGGTTCTTCTCGGGGATGTGAGGAGCTTCGGGGTTTTCGTGGCCGTCCCAGGGCATCTGGATGTTGACGTAGGCGGGGCGCCACAGTCCTTCAGTTTCCAGGGTGGCGGGGACGGGGATGCTCTGGTAGTCGCTTTCGTCGAGGGCGGGGGCTGCGAATTCTGCGGTGGTGACGTCAATTTCTGAGGCCCATGCAGTGCGGACAGCCCACGTGCCATTGAGGCTCTGCTGGGGGTTTGAGGAGTGATGGTCGGAGTGCGCTGCTTCCCTGTTGACAGCGTACACAGTGGGGTCCTCAAGCCATGCCGCGGAGGGTGACTGGGAGGAGACTACGGGAGTCGTCCGTTCGGTGGAAGACATGGCTTCCTTCCTCTCGTATACATCATTGTTTGTGGTCCACTTAAGGATGCCGGAAGGCGATGATGAAAACAAGGACATAGGACCTTCAACACAAAATTGTGCATATATGCGCCGTATCTGAAAATTTCATTTGAGTATCTGATGGTGAAATCTTCTCAACCCTCGTTCAACGGTCAAAGAAATATTCACAAAATTCCTGCAAGCGCATAACTTGAATCGATATACTTAAGGCATTCAATAGCCCTTGGATAAGGTATAAAACACATTTATCCATCAAAGCTTACGACACGCTTTTCCACATCTATGTCAACCTCGAAGGAGAAGGCGATGGCAGGCCAGAACACCTCTGGAGCCCCCGCGACTGCGGAGCACTCTGCTCCCAAGCGCAAGCCGAAGAGCCTCATGGTTCAGCGAATCTCATACGCATTCGGTAACCTGGGCCAGGCAGCATACTACAATGCACTGAGCACTTACTTTGTGACGTACTACGCTGCGCAGACCCTGTTCTCAAGCTACGAAAAAGATGAAGCGGCCGCGATGATCGGCATTATTACGTTTCTTGTCTTTATTATTCGTATTGCAGAGATTTTTATTGACCCGCTGTTGGGTAACCTCGTCGATAACACGAAAACCCGCTGGGGTCGTTTCCACCCCTGGCAGGTTATCGGTGGTGTCACTTCATCGATTCTCCTTTTTGCGATTTTCACCGGTCTCTTTGGTCTGGTGAACACCGACAAGACCCTGTTTATCATCGTCTTCATCATCGTCTTCATCCTTCTGGATGTTCTCTACTCCCTGCGTGACATCTCCTACTGGGGCATGATTCCGGCGCTTTCGTCGTCTTCGCGTGAGCGCAGTATCTTCACCTCTCTGGCTACCTTCACCGGTTCGATTGGCTACAACGGCGTGACCACCACCGTGGTCCCCATCCTGGGCTTCTTCAGCGGTATGGCTGGTGCAGAGTCCAACTCGCAGGCTGGTTGGACTGCCTTCGGCGCTATCATCTGCATCCTGGGTATTGTGACCGCACTGGCTGTGGCTTTCGGTACCACCGAGCAGGACAGCAACCTGCGTACCCACTCTGAGGAGGGCGGTAACCCGCTGCAGGCTTTCAAGGCTATCGGCCAGAACGATCAGCTCCTGTGGATTTCGCTGAGCTACCTGCTCTTCTCCATTGCAAACGTGGCAACCACCGGCTTCCTGCTGTACCACTTCATCTTCGTCATCCGTGACAAGGAACAGTACTCCGTCGTTGGTCTTATCGCGTTTATTACCGGTCTTGTGCTGGCTCCGCTGTACCCGGCTATCAACCGTTTCATCCAGCGTCGCTACCTGTACCTGTGCGGCCTGGCCATGATGATTGTCGCCTACATTCTGTTCATTCTTTTCCCGCAGAACTTGGCTCTGGTCTACGTGGCACTGGTGCTGTTCTACACCCCGAACACCTTCATCCAGATGACCGCTATCTTGGCGCTGACCGACTCCATCGAGTACGGCCAGCTAAAGACCGGTCAGCGTAATGAGGCAGTTACCCTGTCCGTCCGCCCGATGCTCGACAAGATTGCTGGTGCTCTCTCTAACAGCATCGTGGGTGCGGTTGCGGTTGCTGCAGCTATGACCAACGGTGCAGATCCTAATAGCCTCACCGCGCAGAACATTCAGACGTTCAACACGGCTGCTTTCTATGTGCCGCTGGCCGTTATTGTGTGCTCGTTCCTTGTCTTCTTCTTCAAGGTTTCTATCTCTGAGAAGGAACACGCGAAGATTGTGAAGGAACTTGAGGAGAAGCTTGCTTCTGCATAGGTAGAAGCGGGGTAATTCTTCACCGTATTAGAGAGGTGCCCGCCTCGTGGTTTATTCCACGAGGCGGGCACCTTTCTATTGTCAGAAGCTATATGCTCCTAGGCTACCGAGTTTTAGGAAGCAGAAGCAGAGGACGAAGAAGAAGCACGCATACCGGTCAGCTTCCACGCGCCGTTCTCGTACACGCCGTGCAGGGTGCGCTCCACCTCATCCTTACGCTCCGATTCAGAGGGAGCTTCCTGCACGCGTTCCTTGCTTGCAATGAACTCGCCGGGGTCCATGGTCAGGCGGACATCCCAGTTGTAGGTGTCGCCCTCACGGGTGGGCTGCGGGGTGAGCATGGTGATGGTGACAGCCGCGTCGTGCATCCAGGCTTCACCCTTAATCAGCTTCTCACCAATGGTGCCCTCTTCCGGCTCAATCATGCTCTTCAGCTCGGACTTATCGAGTGCACATTCACGTAGCGGCTCAGTCTTACCGGTACGCATGTAGTATTCCATGGCTGCACCGAAGAAGGCGATGGACTGATACAGGCCTTCCACGCTGTTCTCGTTGGCGACGGCGGGCTTGGTCGGCACGGGGGCGTTCTTGGACGGCTCGGTGCGGGTTGCGGGCTGGTAGTCGGAAGGCTTGGAGGTGTAGCCGTCGAGGGTTGCAACGCCGGAGTAGTCGCTACGTGCGGTCTTAGATGCGGAAGCGGAAGCAGAAGCGCTACCGGATGCGCTACCGCTGGTTGCCTGGGGCTGAGCGCCACATGCGGCCAGGAAGGTTGCGCCACCGGCGGCCGCGATGAGGCCGAGCGCGGAGCGACGGGTGAGGGGGCTGATCTTATTCATGAGTTCTCTCTATCCGTGGTGGTGGGCGTACCGTGCGGCGGGTGCAGCATGGTACGCCGAAAGGCGGCGCCACAGGTGTGTGGCACCGCCTCCTAGTATATGTTTTCTTGCCGAACGCGGGGTTATCCCGGTTAGGCGTTTGGTTTAGTTACCGCCGTTATCGACGATGATGACGCGATTGCGACGACCGTAGCGGGCGTTGTAGTGGTAGGTGTAGCGGAAGGCCGGGCGATAACGGACGGTGGGTCGGTTGTAGTAGGCCTGCGCGGGGGTGAGCAGCGCGCCGAGGGCGGTTGCTGCGCCAGCACCGGCGGCGGCCAGGGCTGCGCGGCGGGTAAGCTGTGCGGACTTCTTGGTGGTCATGATGCACCTTTCGAGGTTGGTGTTTCTGTAGAGTGAGCGGTGGAAGTGCGGTGTGCGACCGTACCTTGAACCTTTTCTTATTCTAGAGGTTAAACGTTAAAGTTTTTGCGTGCGGAGTGCACCTTCTAGTTGAGGCTTAGAGTATGCGGGCTGGTCCGCGTTTTTCCGGTGGGATTTTTGCTGAAATATTAGTTTGTCAACATGCCGTGTGCGGCCCGAATTCTAACGTTTTGCGGGGTGAATTTTGCGTGCCGATGGGGGCCGGTTCGCCGCAGAGTCGACCCTCCGGCGAATGGTCGCCCAGTCTTCACCCGAGCCTTGCACTCAGTTAACTTTCTGGTCAGATACGGTGCGATAGGCTAAGGATGTACCCGCCGCCTCACCCGGCGCGATTCACCAACCATCACACAAGGACGTACATACCATGAGCACAGCTGAAGTAAGCAGAGAAGCGTACTCTGCTACCATCGCCGACTCCAACCCGTCTGAAGGAGCGAATAGCTAAATGATGTCTCAAGAATTTGCTATTACCTTTTGGGGCGTATGCTCCATCATCACGACTATTTTCACGCTTTTCACCCTGGCCACCTACATCATTAATCGGCGCCGTGACGCGAAGAAAAAGCGTGAAGGCGTCTACATTAGTCGCGTGCAAGCGCTACTGGCGTACATTATTGTCTTTATCCCGGGCTTCCCGATTATCCGCTATTTTTTGTCGCTCAACGGCCTCGAGACTAACTCTTTTATAGACATTGCATCCATACTCATGACTGCTTTCCTCTTGTTCTACCTGTGGAGCGTTAACACCACGTACTTGAAGATTTCTTCTGAAGGTATTGAGCAGCGCACCCCCATTCGCGGATCGAGGATCTGCCCCATTGGCGCTATTGATAGCGTCGTGTATAGCGAGTCCACGGATGAAGATACCCGAAGCCGCACCTGGTTCCTCACCAAGTCGGGGGCGCGTATTAACCCGTTGAACCCGAATTATGACGAGTACTATCTCTTGCTTATGACTCGATTTAGGATTGAGTACGGGCGTTGGCCTTACCTGGATATTCCGGCTGACGTTGATAAGGTGAACCAGCTGGATAACCGTGCTGAAGTCATTCCGTACTTCAAGTTCCGTAAGAAAATCTCGGGTCTGGCTGAGATTGACATGTAGCCTGCCGGTTTGTGGGCTGCAGGCTCCCGGGGATGCGCGGACGGGGTGCGCGCTCTTCCTATTTACCAACCACACGAAACGAGAACCTACCATGCGTACTTTCCTGATTATTATCTGGGGTATCCTGGCTTTCATCTCGGTAACCGGGACGCTCTACATCATCATCGATTACGAGATTCAGCGATGGAAGGATATGGAGCGCCGCCGCCAAGGCGCGTATATCCGACGAGTTAATCAGGCAGAGGCTCTTCTAACAATATTTACCCCTGGGTTCCCGTGTCTTGGTTTCTTTCTCCATCTTGTTGAGGAGGGGTCTCCAGGTTTTTGGTATGAACTGGGTGGGATACTTATGTCAATTATGTTCATGCTGTACGCCTGGTATGTCCATGTTGCCTATGTGAAGATTTCCCCTGAAGGTATTGAGCAGCGCATGTGGTCGGCGCGTACAACCGTGTACCCGGTCAACGCTATTGATGGAATCGAATACTATAAGGCACTTGCTGTAGATAGTCAGGACCTTGTCTCTTTCTATAGCAAGTCTGGGAAGCTGATTGCTGCTTTCTCTCCGATTATTCATAAGAATTATCGTCTGATGGCGATTGTGCGGTTCAGGATTGATAATGACCACTGGCCTGATATGAATAATCCGGGTGATGTTGCTCGGGTGGATGCTCTAGATAGTGGCCCTGATACAGTCCCGTACTTCAGGGGAAAAGAGAAAGTCACCGGCCTCGCCGACGTCGACATGTAGCACCCCGCGACAGCCGATACGATAGACCCAAACACCGAACTCTATTCACCAACCACACGAAACGAGAACCCGTCATGCGTACTTTCCTGATTATTTTCTGGGGTATATTTGCTGCGCTCACAACAGTTGCGACAATTTATGTCCTCATCAATTATGAGGTGCAGCGTTGGAAAGATAAGCAACGGCTACGTGAGGGTATTTATATTCGACGGGTTACGCGGTTTGAAGCTCTCATTACGATATTTACCCCCGTTTTTCCGTGTGCAATGTTTGCAGCTCATATGTTTGGTCCTGAGTCATCGAATATGGCGATTGAAATAGCTGCCTTGTCGATATCAGTACCATTTGCTGCATACTTGCGGTATGTGCATGTTGCCTACGTGAAAACCTCCGCCGACGGCATCGAGCAGCGCATCTGGTTCTCCAACCCGACCCGCTACCCTTTCACCGCGATCAACCGCGTCGTGTTCTACAAAGCAGCAAAATATGAAGACGAGGACATGGTGGGGTTCTACGCTAAGTCAGGCACTCAGATTGCGCTGTTTAGCCCGTTGCCTCATAAAAATTACCGGCTTCTGGCGATTGTGCGGTTCAGGATTGAGAACGAGCGTTGGCCTGATATGGATAATCCGGATGATGTGGCTCAGGTGAACCGTTTGGATTGTGCTGGGAAGACGATGCGCTACTTTGAGAATCTGGGGAAGGTTACTGGCCTTGCCGACGTCTACATGTAACCAACCACCACACTAGGACAGCGAATGTTCAGAAAATTTCTTGCCGAAACCGTCACCAACGGCTCCATAGGACTCAACCGCCCCAAAGGCTATATTCCTCTGGGGCAGCGGCAGAAAAACCCTCTTCTGGTTCTTGTATATGTAGATGTATTGACGTTTCTGATGTGCATTGTTACACCCTTTATGATTTCAGAGGATATTGAATCTTTAATAGTCTTCTTTCTTATGATAAATATCCTTGGGTCTCCCGCTTGGTATTTGGTTTTACATGCGCATTTCTTTTACATCCAGCAGAATGAGACCTCCGTGAAGTGGCGGAACTGGCGGTTCAAAACCCGCGAGTTCGACTACAGCAGCATCACGAGAATTCATATGCAAGCCAACGGTAAAGGCGGCTACTTCGTGATTAGCAGTAGCCAGATGGGTAAGCGCCGCCTGGCGTTTAGTCCGGTCTTCTTTGACGCAACCTACATCTACCACATGATTCTCTTCCGTGAGCGCTACGGCGTTTGGCCGCCCAAATATGTGCCGGAGCTCTTCGTAGAGTTTGGTAACTATGAGGAGATGGATACCCTTATCAAGATTCTCTGCTCCATCCGCAAGTACGAGATTGGCTCCCCCGAGGCTGGGGAGTACCGACAGATCCCGGATCATCTGCAGTGCATCCTCGACCGCGCCGCGGCAGAGTCCAAATAGTTGAAAGGGAAATAGCATGAACGCTATCTCTGAAACCTTTAGAATCCTATGGCTTATCTTCCTGTGGTTCTGCTTTAGCTTCATGATTCTTGTGTCGTTGTTATCGTTCATTTTTGGGGGCTGGCCGTGGAGCGCGATGTTCCTCATTATGTGTCCCGTATTCCTCGCAGTCATAGATATGGCTCACAGTGAAAGCATTGGAGGTAAAGCAAACGGCGGTTCTTTCCACTTCTTCTTTCTCCTTCTTATGTTCATCGGTGCGGTGGGCTTGATTGTTCTGACGGCTCTGACCGCTTTTGGGGTACTGCGCACTGCGGATGCAATGCTGTGGACCCCTGAGACGAACTTTGCCTCCTGGTACATGGTTGGCGGGCTAATCATCGCCTTCGTCCACATCCAGCGCATCGAGCCTAATGACGATATCCCTGACCTGCAGCGCATGGAACAGCTGAATAGGCGCTCAACCCGTGTGGGCGTTATATCAGCGGCTATTTTCACGGTTCTGTGCCTCGTGGTTCCTCTGACCAGTTTCATGACTGCAGGCTATGATCCGGCGGCTCTGGCGGTTGCGCTTTTCCTGGCCCCGGGGTTCCTACGTGTTGTGCGTGAGGGCCTCTTCTACCTGCAGGGCACCCGCCTTGAAGAAGGAACCGACAGGTATCGCACCCTGCGTGCCGTGTGTATTGGCGTGGCTGGTTTGGCGGCGTGTATTGCGCTTGGGTACCTGGGCTATTCACTGGTTCGTCTGGAGTTGCTGCCTGCACTGTTCTTCGCGGCGTCGGTAGCGATGAATGGGTGGTCGGTGAAGAAGTACGTCACCGTGGGTATTTCTATTCCCGAAGAGGAAGAAGCGGATTCCTCTTCTCATGCTAGCGTTCAGGAGGCGGAGTAGAACATGCTAGACACCTTCTTTAGTATCTTCTGGGGAATTACCTTAGCGCTGTCTATTCTCTCTATCCCCTACATTATTATTAGGTACGAGATTAATCGACACCAAGATAAGAAAAAGGAAGCACAGGGAATTTACATTAGGCGAGTAAATCGCTTTGAGGATTATGTGTGCATATTTAATCCATTAATTCCATTTTTGGGATATATCGGTAATAGATATGGTGGGAATATGGGTATCTGGTTTAATATATTCGCTATTATTTTTACATTATGTTTTTATGCCTTTTCACGCTATATCCTCGTCGCTTATGTCAAAATCTCACCTGAAGGTATCGAGCAGCGTATTTGGTTCTCCAGCCCGACCCGCTACCCCTTCAATGCAATCAACCGTATTGTGTATTACGAGGCATTGAATATTGAAGATCAGGATATGGTGGGGTTCTACGCCAAGTCAGGCACCCAGATTGCCCTGTTCTGCCCGACCATCCATAACAATTATCGTCTGATGGCGATTGTGCGGTTCAGGATTGAGAATGAGCGTTGGCCTGATATGAATAATTCGGGTGATGTGGCGAGGGTGAATGAGTTGGACGATAGGGGTATGACCATTCTTTATTTCAGGGGCCGTGAGAAGGTTACCGGCCTCGCCGACGTCTACATGTAGCCCGCTCAATAGCGCCGGCTACCCCCTACATCCTAAAAGCCACAACCGGCACGAACACCACCAACACCGCGAAAGAGGAGCACGCATCATGCACACCTTTTTCCTTCTGCTCTGGGGCACCTACACCCTCGCATCAATCATCGGCGCCATCACCATCATTGTTCTGCATGATAGGCACCGACGTCAGGACAAGAAGCTCCGCGACGAGGGCATCTACATTACGCGCGTGCCCCGCCGTGAAGCACTCATATGCCTTCTCACGCCCATATTCCCGGCAGGTTTCTTCGCGCTCTACCTCTACACGCAGGTTGAGCTCGGTATCCTCTTCAACCTGCTGGCGTTCATCATGCTGCTCTTCTTCCCCTACCACTTTCTGCACGTTCACCTGGTGTACACGAAAATCACGCCAGACGATGTGGAACAGAAGCTCTCTCCATTTGCTGCCGTGACCTCCTACCCGATTAGGGCTATCGACCAGGTTTTCTACTTCCAGGGTGAGGCGGAGGAAGAATTGGAATGGACTGGGGTAGGGTCTGACAAGGCCACCTTCTACACCAAGAAAGGCAAGGAAATCGCCAAGCTTGACCCCGTTGGCAAGAACCACCGGCTACTGGCCATCGTACGGTTTAGGCTCGAGTTTGACCGCTGGCCCGATATGCGGGACCCGCAGGATCTGGCGTGGGTTGATACGTGGGATAACCTCGAATGGACGCAGCCCCTGTTCAGGAAGCTGTGCAGAAGGCGCAACAAAATCACCGGCTTAGCGGATATCAAGATGTAGTGCCGCACGGTAGCCGATACGATAGACCCAAACACCGAGCCCTATTCACCAACCACACGAAACGAGAACCCACCATGCGCACCTTCCTCATTATTCTCTGGGGTGTTGACGCCGCTGGCGCGCTGGTACGCGTTGAGTACTTCGATAGCGCCCAGCCGCAGAATGCTTGGGTGAAGGTGCTGGTCACTGATGAGGGTGCCCGCGTTCGCGCAGTATGCCTCTACGGTGTGCAGGATGAGGCGAAGGCCGACTCCCCGTCGGTTGAATTTGCGTCTGCTGTTGAGGATGCTCAGGCGTGGCTTCCGCAGTGCCCGGAGTCTGTGGAGGTTGAGGGCGTCACCCTGGTGCCGGTTGCGACGAGCGTGTTCTCGTATGACGGTAATGATTCGCGTCTTCTGCAGGTTTCTTCGGATGGTTCTGGTTCGTCCTTGACTTATGGTGCGGCTGGGTTTGTGAGCTCGGTGGCGTCGTGGGGTTTTGCTGAGGATTCTGCTGTGTCCTTCTCTCTGCTGTGTGCTTCTGTTGATGGTCGTGTGCTTGCTGCTGGTGGTGCGTCTGTTGGTGTACCCGAGTTTGGCGTACCCTCAACCGGTGCTCACGCCGGTGCCGGTGCTGGTGTTGGTTCTGTGGCTGGTTTTGATGCTTCGGTGATGCACCCGCTGGTGTGGGATGAGAATTCGTTTGTTCCGCGTGTGCTGGGTGTGGGCGGCTCGTCGATGCCTTCTGTGGGTTCGTTGGTTCCTGGTGCTGGTTCTGGTGCCGGTTTGCTGGATCCGTATGGTTGGGATTCTTTGGGTGTTGTGGCGCCTGCTCTGCCGTCTGCTCAGGGTGCTGGTGGTGTGCCTGTGTTGCCGGATTCGCTGGTTGGTGTTTCTGCAGCTTCGGGTGTGGTACTGGGTTCTTCTGGTTTTGAGGTGTTGGGTGCCCGCGTGGTGGATTCGCGTGTGGCTCGTTTTACTGCGCCTGATCCTTTGGCGGCTCCTGTGGGTGCTGGTTGGGGTGCTGACCGGTTCTCGTTGGTTGGTGGTAATCCGGTTTTGTTGGTGGATTCGTGGGGTTTGTCGCCGGTGTCGGTGGAGGACTTCAATAAGTTCCGTGAGGAACGTATTCGGGATGCAAACGCTAACTTTTGGAAAGGCGTTCTTACTGTTGTCGGAACGGTAGCTTCTGTCGCTGCTATTTTTGTGACGGGTGGAACTGCTCTCATCGTCTTGGGTGCCATCGCCGGTGGTGCTATGGCGGCAGCTAACGCTATTGATGAAAATAAAGACCCCAATACTGGAAAGGTGAACTGGGGTAATGTTGTCTTATCGGGTATAATTGGTGGCATTTTCGGCGGCATCAGCGGTGGTATGGGTAAGTGGGCGAATGGCGCTGCAACCAAGCTGTTCAAAGGCGCTGCGAATGGTACCGGTAAGCTAATGGCATCTACTCCGGCACGTGTATGGCAAGCCGCCAAGGTGCGTATGACTGTGGAAGGCGCTAAAAGCGGCGTGAGCAGCGCTGTTGATGGTACTAAGGACGCGGTTTTGAGTGTTCTAACCGGTGGAAAGCATAAGTACTCGCCGGAGGAACACGCCTTCAAGGTTGCCTCTGGTATGGCTTTTGGTGGTCTGAATAGTATGATTAGCCCGGTATCTGGTTCTTTGTCGAAAACTAAGGTATCGCAGCTTGCCTCTAAGTACATTCCTGGCGTTAGCGAAAAGGGGATTCGTAAGAGTATTAGCGTATCGGCTGATACTGTTTCATCGATGGGACAGAGCGCCTTTGAGTCATGGGGTACGGGTAAGGACGTGCGTGTCGAAGATCTTACGTGGAAGGGCATGACCACAGCCGTAACCAAGAATAAGAAGTATGAGGCTCCTGCCGGTAAGATCGGTGATTCGAGTACTTTGAAGCAGATGGGTACCCGTCCGTACACGGTTGGAACGTATTTGAATAGTAAGTCTCGGACTGAGAGCTTCCAAAAATATTTTGACCAGGAAGCACAAAAGTCTGTGACGAACTATGTGAATAAAAAATATCACTTGAAAGATGTGTACGATATCTATAAGAGCCGACCGAGTTTGCCAGATTTGAAGGCCATGAACTTGATGGCTGGTTCTCCTGCGGTAGCTGAGGAAAAACGATAATGAGTGCAGTTGAAGACGGACTCCTCGGGGGACTTATCGTTGCTCTAGTACCGGGTATCCGTATTAAGCTCGGCAAACCTACCCTGAATAAGAGGCAGAAAAGGCCCATCGCGGCGTTTATTTTCTTCTGGCTTGTGACTATTCTCGGGTTTGTCGGCATGCCGCTTATCTGGCTGTCTCTTGGCTTTGGAGATGTGCAGCCCGATTCAGAGGATTTTACCGTTGCAATTTCAGGCCTTATTTTTAGTATCGTGTCTCTTGGCCTGCTGGGCGCTATCCCGTTGAACCATTGCTACGCCTTCTACCTTGAGCTGCGTGAGGACCACGTGCGGTGGCGTAATTGGCGGTGGAAGGAACGCACTTTCACCTACCCCTCGATTACGTTTGCCCATGTGGAGAACAATGGCAAGAACGGGTTCCTGCGCATCGGCAGTACCGAGATGGGTAAGCGTACTTGCAGCTTCGACCCGTATCAGTTTGATGCGACGATTCTGATGGCGCAGGTGCTTTACCGCGATGATCACGGGCGCTGGGCTGAAGAGGACGGCCTGGATGTGATGAGCGTGGTTGGGATGTATAGTTCTTCGCGCGATATTTATGCCCAGTTTTATGACTTGTGTGAGACGAAGTATGTGGTGGGTGTGACGAAGAGTGAGCGTCAGAAGCGCCGCCGTAGGGCTGCTCGTAATGAGGCGCGCAGGTTAGAGCATTAGCAAACCTGTAAAAAAAATAAGTTCTTATAGCAAGGAAAGTCCCTGGGCTTGAGAGGTTGTCTCTCAAGCCCAGGGACTTTCTGCATACCAGAGGCAGCTAGCCTAGAGTGCCACCGTTAGCGGGTGATAATCGCGAAGTCGCTGCTGGACAGGTTCGTGAAATTACCAATCTGCGCGTTCACACGACACTTAGAAGTCACCGACAGCGCCGTCACCACCCGCTGATCCTCAGACACCAACACATGCCCCGAACAACCATCCGAAAAACTAATCAACTGCGCATCCGGAGAAATCGCCTGAACCAGCGTCGAAAACTCACCCGTACGCGGCAAAACCATCAACGGATTCAACTCATCAGCACCACTGGGCCACACCGGAACCACCGTCACCGGCAAAACACTCTGATTCACCACACGAGAAGGAACCCGCAACTCAATCGAACGCAAACGCTGAATCGGGTACGCCGTCGAACGAACCTCCCGATCAGAAATAGCCTTCAACGTCTCAGAATCAATACGGTTCAGCCACTCCTCAAAAGCACGCGAATCCTTAAACTCAGCAGACACATTCGCCCGGACCTGCACCACACCATTAGCCGGGATGCTCACTACCCTTCCGAAGCCGAGAAAATCGGGCGGATACGGGCCCAAGCCCACCTGCCGGTGAATGGTCGCCCAGTCTTCACCCGAGCCTTGCACCGAGTTAACTTTTTAGCCACCTAACCCATAGACCATCAAAGTACTCGACAATTCAACTTGTCAGAGCTTTCATGCACATAGAGTATCCTTGGGAAAGGTACGCCACCTGCCGGTGGTGCACTTCCGGATATTCACCAACCACATACGAAATGAGGACTTTCATGTCTGAAAACACCCCGCAGCCGGCTACACCGCAGCAACCGCAATTCACCCAGCAGGCACCCGCCGTACAGCCCGCATACGGCGCACCCGTCGAGGCGCCTAAGAAGAAGTGGGCGGCAGTAACCGCACTAGTCCTGGGCATTATCTCCGCCCTGACCGGCATCTTTGTTATTGGTTCGTTCCTTACCATCCCGACCATTGTTTTCGCGGTGATTGCCCTAATCATGGTCAAGAATGGCACCGGCAAGGGTAAGGGCATGGCGATTACCGCCCTCGTGCTGGTTCTGGTGGCGTACATTGCTACGTTTGCTTTCTTCCAGATTCGTGCCGCGAACCTTGAAAAGTCTAACCGAGAGGCCCGTGAGGTTATCCAGAAATGCGAGAACCACGAGCCCGGTTACTACATCACTGAGAAGGACGGCAAGCGTTACTGCAACGCTGGCGGCTGGGTCTACGAGATGGACAAGTAAACCGCTTCGCATGGTTTAGTATCCGATGATGCGATAGGTGGGGGCGTTCACGCACAGTAGCCTCGTGCCTGCGAGCGCCCCTCAACCATATCTTCCGTGAGCATTATGTATCTGGACCGTCCGGATAAATCATGGAGCCCCAAAGCGCAGAGAACCAAGCACAGGAAAGCCCCCGCAGCCGAGAGTCATCCTCTCAGCCGCGGGGGCTTCACCCTATCAGCGCATCCTCACGCGGCGAGCGCTAGGAGGCGCGGCGGCGGGAACGCAGCACCATCACAGTGCCCGCACCGAGCACCAGTGCGCCACCCACAGCCGCAGACACCGCACCAAAACCAGTACGCGCCAGGCCGCCCTGCTGGGAGCTCACGCCACCCGACGCAGCAGACACACCAGACTGACCCAGGGAGCCGCCACCGGTACCACCGCCGGAAACACCGCCCGGGTACACGCCGCCAGCAGAACCATCAGCCGAACCAGAGCCCTGCGCGTTCATGCCACCGGCGGCACCAGAAGCACCAGCCTGACCGGAACCAGCATTACCGCCAGCACCGCCCGGGGTGGCGGAATCCACACGGCGCACACCACTAAAGTCGTCCGTAGCAGCGTTGGGGTCCTTCGGCACGGCAGTCTCAAACGAGCACGCATCCGACGCCTTCTTACCCACAGCAACCGCAAGCTGCTGCACCGGGCTGTTCACCTCAGTACCATCAGCCAGAGTCGCGGAATAGTGCACGTCAAACATGTACTGGCCGGGCTCAGAGAACACCCAGTTCGCGTGCGCGTGCGTCGCGTAATCAATGTCGATCGTGGTCTTGCCGCTCGTCGAATCCAGCAGCACATCCGCACCGTTCAGCGACTCAGTGAACATGCCGAAGCGCGCGCCCTCAGGCATGACCTTCGGCACCACGTGCAGGCGCACCGGGCCGCGCAGCTGCGAGTAGTCGATGTCCTGCGTGTTGTAGCCGGGCCAGGGCAGGCCGCTCTGCTGAGTCTGCGGCAGGCCGTAGAAGGCGGTGCCGACCGGGCCCATGAAGTTCAGCTTCTCATCAGCCATACGTTCGGTGCGTACACGGCGGGCGTTCTCGCTGACGGTCCACACGACCGAATCAAGCGGGCGCACCGTCGAATCGGCGTCAATGATGCCGCTGTCGTCGCGCAGACCCACGGACAGCTGGCGGTCCTTCAGGGTCGCCTGAATGTCCAGGTGACCGTGCGAAATCTTGGTGCGGCCGTCAATCTGGCCAGGCACGCACTGGTGACCGGGGGTTCCGGGGGTGGACGGCTGCGCAGACGGTACCGGGCTAGTCGGAGCAGGTGCGCTCGGCTCGGGGTTTGCAGGCGCGGGGCTAGAGGGCGCCGGCTCGCTGGGCACTGCAGGCACGCTCGGAACCTCACTCGGTGAGGTCGTAGGCGCAATGCTCGGCTCGTTGCTCGGCTCAGCAGAAGGCGCGACGGTAGGCTCAGCGCTCGGCGACGGATCCACCGGAGCAGGCTTCGGCGCATCGCTAATGGGTGCGCTATCGGGAGCCAACGCACCGTGCGCAGTGTACTTCGTACCCGGCTCGTAGTTCGCCGCAACCTCAGTGGTGGAGGCGGAAGCGTTCATATCCGGGTGGGTCAGCATCTTCACGCGCAGAGCCGTACCCTTGTAGAACGACTCGTCACGGAAGGTAAAGCGCACCACGCCATCCTCAACGGAGCCTTCCAGGTCGAGGTACGGGTAGACCGGGTCATCCTGAGCGTAGAAGCCGCCGCGCAGGAAGCCGCGCACCTTCGGGTCCTTGAAGCGGACCTCAACGGTGCTGAAGCCGTTGCCGTTCGGGGTGACGGTCACGTCGTAGTCCATGCTGGTCGGCGTGTACTGCTCGGTGCTGAGTACGGTGTTCGCCTCATCCGGGATTTCTTCGGGCCAGGAGCCGTTACCGTCGTCGCTGTACACGCTCTCAGCCTTGCCGGGCTCGTAGGCGAGCTTGTGCGAAATCCAGCGGGACGCCTCCGCGCTATTCGCGTCGGAGGTGTCGGGGGTGAAGACCGCCTGCAGCTGGGAGCCCTCGCTACCGAGCATTTCAGACCAGGTGGCAGTACCGTTCACGACCGGCAGATCGGTCAGGAAGTAGCCGTTGTTGTACAGGGTCAGGGTGCCCTTGAGGTTCTTGTTCGCGGCAGTGAAGGTGATGTCGCTGAGCTTGTCGTCGGCGTCCTTGTTTTTAGCCGGGTCGGCATCCAGGCGGTGCGGCGCCACGGACAGCACGTACTTTGCGGCGTCCAGGTCGCCAACGGGTGCCGCATTGTAGCGGTCGACCGTGGGCACGGCGGTGGGGGTGCCGTCACCGAGCACGGGCTGCATGCCGCCAACCTGCCAGACCAGCTTCGACGGCTTGGAGCTAATGATGCGGCCGTCGGTGGAGCGCGCCACGGCGCGGTAGGTGACCACGTAGCGGCCGGGGCGGGTGAAGGTCGTGGTGTTGTGCGTGTGGCTACCCTTGTCGAGCAACCAGGAGTGCCAGCCGGTCGAGCTGCTCGAAAGCATGCGGTACACGTCGGCGGGGGCGTCATCCGGGTTGTAGCGGAAGAGCTCCATGCGGCCCGGGCCCTCAACGGAGAGGATGTCGGTAGCGAACACGCCGTCACGGAAGCGTTCGGTGGGCACCTTCGTGGATGCGCCCAGGCCAGCCCAGATGGGGTCCTGGTTGCCGTAGGTTAGGTGCGGTGCCATGTAGAGGGTCTGGCCGGGTTCGCCGAGGAACGCCAGGGAGGGCGATTCGCCCAGGGTCATGGTGTACTGCGACTTGCCGTCCCTGGTGCTGTAGCCCTTGCCGACCCAGTTGACGGTCTTGTCCAGTTCGTAGGTGTCTGCTCCGGTCTTGTAGGGGTTCGCCTCGTTCATGAGGACGAAGGTGCCGTTCTGCTCGTCCCAGTAGGCTTTGGGGGCGTCAACGTGGCCCTTGGTGGTGACGATTTTTCCGTCGTCGGGGCCTGCGGCGGCGGGCAGGGAGGGGGCAGCGCCGGCGAGCGCGAGCAGTGCTGTGGCGGAGAGGAATGCGGCTGCGCGGCGGAGGGCGGGCTTGCCGCCGGGGATGAAGAGTGCGGGGGTGTGTGTGGTGACCCGTCGTTGGGTCTGCTTCTGGGAGTTCATGATAACCTTTCTCACTTCTATCTCTTAGGGTAGCTCTTTTGCAAATAATTGTCATTTATGCAATAGCTGAGTATAGTGATTCTCAGAAACACCGGTGTGCCGCGGCATAAAACCCGCACACACCACATACATCCACAAAGAGAAACAGCACGCACGCACCCACTAACGGGGCAAAACCCGGACCCCGGCAACAGGTCGCCGGGACTAGCCCCGGCCTACCACCCGGCACACCCCGGGAACCCGGGCGGCGCGCCAGCCAACGAGCAGTCATCCAAGGAGCCACCATGCAAGGACGCACCAAACCCCTGAGCCTACTCAGCGCAACCACCCTCGGATGCACCCTCGCACTCGGGGCGCCCCTCGCCCTGCCCCAGGTCGGCACCTTCACCGCCGCACAGGCACAGGAAAACCAGGCAGGTACCGAGACGCGCACCTACGTCAACTACGAAGGTGACTACGTCATCGCCGGTGTGCACACCGAAATGCTCAACGCCTTCCTCGACGGCAACCAGTTCACCCTCGGCACCCTCGCAGACACCGCCCCCGGCCAGCAGGGACGATTCAACCCCGCCCACACCGTCTTCCACCTGCCCGACGTCGAGGACGCACACACCACCGTCGTAGCAGGCTACGACTACATTGCCCCCGAAGGCACCGACATCTTCTACATTCCCTCCACCCGCACCCGCGGCCTGCTCTACCCCGGCCTCGGCGCGGAAGGAATCCGCCCCGGCGCGCTCAAGGGCGACACCATCAACCTTGAACTCGTGCGCAGCAGCGTACCCGAAGGCGGCCGAGCCGAAGTCTTCACCGAATCCGGTCGCGACAACCCGCGCGTCTTCAGCACCAACGACCAGCTCGCACCGCACATCATCACCGCGGGCGGTCACGAGCACCTCAGCTGGGCATTCACCCGCGCCGGCATCTACCAGCTGACGTTCCGCGCCACCGCAACCCTTACCGACGGCACCCCGGTCAGCTCCGAGGCGACCTACACCATCGCCGTGGGCACCGATGCCGAGGACGGCTTCAAGCTCCTGAACGCGCAGAACGCCGCGAAGGAAGCAACCAAGGGCGCCACGAGCGAAGCAACCACTATCCCCGAGGCGACCTCCACCGCCACCGAGAGCGCCACCAGCAGCGCCAGTGCATCTACTTCCGCAAGTGCCGAGGCGAGCGCATCCACCGGTATTCGCCGCGTGGACGCATCCGTGAACGGTCAGAACGCCGCGCAGGTGACCGACCCGAACAGCGCGAAGGCAGCCGCGAATGGTGAGCAGGCATCCCAGGGTGGATCCGGTGTTACCGCTATCAGCGGCGCCGACAATACCACTAATAACGGCTCTGACAAGGGTGAAAGCAAGGGTGGCAACTCCCGCAGCGTGAAGGGATCCAGCGTGAAGGGTTCCAACGCCCAGAACGTCACCGCACCCGGCAACAACAGCGGCGGCGGTATCCTCTCCTCCGGCCTGCCCGGCAGCCTGAACCAGCAGTGCATCGCCACCGAGGTTCCCGCCGAAGACGCCAAGGACAGCAAGGACACTCAGAAGGACAGCAAGCAGAACGCCCAGGCGGCCCAGGCGCCGACTGGCATCCCCACCCTTGCCGTGGTCAACACCGCCGAGCACAGCGGCCGTGAAGAAGTCACCCACGGCCACTTCGACGTAGGCCCGGTCCTCAACGGCGGCAACCTCACCAGCAGCGTGAAGGACGACCGCACCAGCCCCGCCCGCCACGTCTCCCCCGGCGCCCTCGAGTTCGTACTCAATGACGCCGCGAAGCTCAACCTGCCCGCGGGCATGGAAGACATCGCCCCGGCGGGCACCCCCGTGTACATGATCGGTGCAACCCAACAGCAGGGCGTGCCCTGGCTCGGCTGGAGCACCCAGGACCCCGAACTGCTCAAGCAGCTCGACGGCCCCGTCACCATGAGCCTCAACGGCTTTGAGGGCCCCGGCACCCTATCCACCTTCCTCTCCGGCAACTTCGGTTCCGCCGGTCAGAAGGTCTTCGATTCGCGTAGTGGCGGCTCCTTCCAGGTGCCCGCAAACACCCACCAGCACAGCAACTGGGTGTTCACCGCTGAGGGTCGCTACACCGTGACTATCGGCTGGACTGCGCGCCTGAAGAACGGTCAGCAGGTCAGCAGCGAATCGGTTCTGCACTTCACCGTCGGCAACCCCGATAACGCCCCGGCAAGCAACAACGCGCAGGGTGCGGCGGGCACCAAGCAGGACGGCGGCGAGAAGAGCACCGCCAAGAACCCACTCAACGGCACCGTGGACGAAGCCACCGGCATCGTCACCAAGCCCGACGGATCCAAGGTGCGCATTGTCGGTAAGACCGCCTCCGGTGAGGATTGCGCCCTGACCAGCCAGGAACTCGCGAACGCCCAGAAGGTAGCCGCCGCAGGTAAGCTGCCAAACACCGGCGTGGTCATCGACCCGTTCATGGTCAGCACCTCCATTCTGGCGCTGGCACTCGGTGCCATGATTCTGCGTTCGGCACGCCGAAAGGGCCGCAGCGGTGACGCCGCATAGCGGGCATACCGGCAACCGCGCGCAAGCATATAGTCGGCGTACCGCCCTCACCCTCGCTTCCCGTATCGCGGTGGGGGCGGGGATGGGTGCTGGTGCCCTCGCGCTGAGCGGCTGCGCCAGCACCGTCAATGCTTCCTCCGACCGGATGCGCGTGGTCGCCACGACCCCGATCCTGGCGGATTTGGCGCAGCAGATTGCAGGAGAGCGCGCCAGCGTGCACTCCCTCGTGCCTGCCGGTGCTGACCCGCACTCGTATGAGCCGAGCCTGCGCGATATCCGCGATGTCGCCTACGCCCGCTGCGCCCTGACAAACGGTCTGCTGCTGGAGCAGCGTAAGCTCAGCAAAATGGTTGAGGCGAACCTGCCCGCCGGGGTTGCGTCCGTGGCGGTTGCGGAGAAGATTGAGCAGTACGGCGGCAAGCTGGAAGCCATCGTGGAGGATGCCTCCCTGGACTCCATCTGGCTGGGTTTGCGCGTTGAGGAGGGCGGGCAGAACGAGTCTGCCCCCGCCGATTCTTCGGAGGCCGGCATGCGTTTTGAGGTGCAGAGCGTGCGGGCGCGCACCTCTACCGATTCGTCGAATGCGCAGCTGGCGGCGTTCATTACGCAGACCTTCGGCGCAGTGGAGATGCTGTGCGATTCGCATGCGCGCGGCGTGAACCTCACCCGTGAGGGGGACACCGCAATCCGTACCGGCGATATGGGTTCGCTGGAGCTTCCTCTGCAGGCGCATACGCACCTGTCGTGGGCGTTTAGCGATGCCGGCGAGTACGCCATTGAGCTGAGCGCCACCGCGGTCAAGGCCCCGGAGTCTGTGCGTTCTTCGCGCGGCACCCTGTACTGTGCGGTCGGTCGTGACCCGCAGGAACTGGTGGACCGCCTGGCGAAGGAACAGAACGTTTCTGCCTCAGACATTAAGGTTCTTTCGGCAGGTCACGCCGATATTACGGCACGCACCGGCGACGGCAGGCTCGTGCTTCGCGCGGATTCCTCCCAGGGGGCCGTCGAGTACGAACTGAACCGCACCGTGGTCGCAGTCCCCTCCCGCACCCTGCAGGAGGTGCCCGCCGGCGGTAGCTACCGCTTCCTGCGTTCGGGTGCTTCGGAGCATCGCGGTCAGGTGTACCTGCTGGCCCAGGCCGTTCTGGGCAAGCACGTGCACGGCGAAATTGACCCGCACATTTGGCATTCGGTGCCGAACGCGAAGGCGAGCGTGCAGGTCATTCGTGACGCACTCACCTCCGCCGACCCGGAGGGTGCAAGCGAGTACGCGACCCGCACCGAGCAAGTGCTGAAAGAGCTTGACGCCCTGGACGCTCAGCTGCGTCAGGTGTACGGTGCCCTGCCGGAGTCGGCACGCAACCTGGTCACCACGCACGACGGCTACCGCTACCTGGCGAGCACATACGGGTTGCACATTGCTGGTTTTGTGAGTGCCAGTGCCAGCGGCGAGCCGAGTATTCAGCAGCGTCAGCGTCTGCGTCGCACGGTCGAGGATTTGAAGGTCCCGGCGATTTACCTGGATAAGTCCACGGCGATGCGTTCGCCGGTTCTGACGGAGTTGGCTCGGGAGGCGCAGGTGCGTACCGGGGTGCTCTATTCGGACACCCTGGATGCGCAGGCTCCTCACTACGCGCAGATGATGTTGGCGAATGCTCACACGATTGCGCTGTGCTCTGGGGCTAGTTCTGGCGGCGATTCTTCGGGCGCTAGTTGCTCGGAGGCGAGCACCTCGTAACCCGATTTTTTAAGCCTCTCACAAGCTAATATAGCCATATCAGTATATAGATAATCTTTCATACACCGTTTCGGTCATGATTCAAGGAAGTCCTCATGATGAACTCAACCACCCGCTCTTCTCGTAGCCTGTCCGCTCTGGTTCTGGGTGCCAGCCTCATGCTCGCACCCCTGGGCGTGGCACACGCGGAGACCACCCCGGCAACCGCCGAGAGCGCCTCCGCACAGCCGAGCGACAGCAACCTGAGCCGCGGCGAGCGCGCCCTCACCCAGACCCTGTCGGCGGAGCAGCCGGTCGCATCCGGCCGCACCGAAATCTCCGCCGGCCACGTGGATATGGGGCCTCGCTTCAACAACGGTAAGTTTGAGCTCATGCTCCACGACGACCACGGCGAGAGCCCCGTCTGGCGTAGCCTGGATGAGGTCATCTACCGCGGTAGCGATAAGGCGATCCTTGAGGTGCCGAACGACCCGCGCTACTCCTTCGTGGGCGCGCCCGCCGGCTCGAAGGTGTACGTGATTCCGCAGACCGAAACCAAGGGCGTGATTTGGCCCGGTTGGAACACCCAGGATCCGCAGCTGGTGTCCAAACTGAACCGCGGCGTGAACCTGACCCTGGAGCAGGTGAGCGGCCCCGGCACATTCAGCCTGTACCTGGAGAACGGCAACTTCTCGGCGCCGCAGGTGCTGTGGTCCTCGACCAAGAGCGAGCCGCAGAAGCTGTGGGTTGAGAAGAACACTCACACCCACGCGAACTGGGTGTTCACCGCCCCTGGCGAGTACTTGTTGAAGGTCACCGCGAGCGCCGAGCTCTCTGACGGCTCGACTGTTTCCGATACCCGCTACCTGAAGTTTGCGGTGGGTGATTCTGCGAGCGCCGATACCCTGTACGCGATGGAGGCGCAGGCGCGCGGTTCTGCATCCTCGGGTTCGGCTTCTTCTACTTCTCAGGCCGCCGGTACCCAGGCATCCGGCGCGCAGGCGTCCGGTTCTTCGTCTGCCGCCGCGGCAAGCGAGCAGGGTGGTTTCCGCGCTGAGTTCTCGATTCCCTGGGCTGCCGTTGCTGGCATCGTGGTCGTGGTGGGCGTGGGCGCGTTCCTTTCGTTCCGTCGCCGCTCCTCCGCGCAGCGTGAGGCCCTGGATGAAGTGCGCGGTGACCGTTCGTGAGCGCGCCGGTAACCTCGGGCGCTAAGGCAGCGAGCACTGAGCCCGTCCTCGAAATTTCAAACCTGTACGCCGGCTACGCGCGCCGCTCTATCCTCAAGGATCTGTCCCTGACCTTGGAGCGCGGCGAGTTTGCGGGCCTGATTGGTGCCAATGGCGCCGGTAAGACCACGCTGTTGCGCACCATTTTGGGTCTGATTCGCCCGGCGTCCGGCCAGGTTCGCGTGTTGGGTGAATCGCCCCGCGCGGCGCGTGCGCACATCGGTTACGTGCCGCAGAAGCACCAGTTCCAGTGGGATTTTCCGCTGACCGTCAAGGACACGGTGATGACCGGCCGCGTGCGTGAGATTGGGTTCTTCCGCCGCCCGGCGAAGAAGGACTGGGTGCAGGTTTTTTCGGCGATGGAACGCACCGATGTTCTGCACCTGCAGGACGCCTCCATCGCTGAGCTTTCCGGTGGCCAGCGGCAGAGGGTGCTACTTGCGCGCGCGCTGGCGGCCGGCCCCTCCCTGCTACTGCTGGACGAGCCGTTCACGGGCGTGGACGCCCCGACTCAGACCACTCTGACCCGCCTGTACCGTGAGTTGGCGGACGAGGGCATCACGATTCTGATGTCCACGCACGACATGCTGGCGGCGCGCGAATCCTGTTCGCGTCTGTGCGGTGTGCGCGGCAATATTCACCTGGATGGTCCGGCGGACTCCTTTAGCCTGGAGCAGCTGCATACGTGGTTGCACGGTCACGACATTGAGGAGGCACAGGGCCACGCCCGCACGGGCTTCACCTGTGCCGGTGGTGCGTTGGATGAGTACGGCCACGAGCTGCCGGATTCTTGCGCTTCTGGCTCTTCCCTCTCCTCCGCCCACGCTGATTCTGTTTCTACCGGGGGTGCCCGTTGATTACTCCTCTCGATTTTATTGCCGACCTGTTCAACCCGTCGCTGGCGTTCCTTCCGCGCGCCCTGGCGGCGGTACTGCTCGCGTCGGTGGTTACCGGTGTGGTGGGTTGCCATGTGCTGATGCGCGGCATGGTCTTCATTGGCGATGCGGTGGCTCACTCGGTGTTCCCGGGTCTTGCGGTGGCGTTCGTGCTGGGCGGCAACCTGATGGTGGGTGGCCTGGCCGCGGGCGTGGTGACGGCTATTCTGGTGGCTATTTTTAGTCAGAATCAGCGGCTACGTGAGGATTCCGTGATTGGTATTTTCTTTGCGGCATCTTTTGCGTTGGGTATTGTGATTATTTCTTTGGCGCCTGGTTATTCGGGGTCGGTGCAGGATTTCTTGTTCGGCTCGATTGTGGGTGTTTCGAATGAGGACATTACTAATGCCGCGATCATGGGCGCCGTGATCCTGCTGGTGTTGTGGCTGTTCCACCGGCAGATTGTGACGGTCAGCCTGGACCGTGAGAGCGCCCGTGCGATGGGCTTGCCGGTGCTCGCCCTGGATATTGTGCTGTACGTTCTGGTGACCATTTCTGTGGTGCTGGGTTTGCAGACGCTCGGTAATGTGCTGGTGTTGGCGCTTCTGGTGATTCCGGCGTCGGCTGCGCGCCTGGCCTGCCGCCGACTGGGGTCAATGATGGTGTTCTCGCCGGTGTTTGGCGGTATCTGTTCGGTTGTCGGCCTGTACCTGTCCTGGGCGTTTAACCTGCCGACCGGTGGCACGATTGTGCTGTCGATGGTGGCGGCTTTCGTGTTGGTGTGGGCGGTGACGGCGGTTCGTTCGCGAGCGCGTGCCCAGTTGAAGAATTAAACCCAGCTCAACCCAACTTTTCTTGATTAAACGCACGAGGCGCATCCCCCGTTTTTTTTGGGGGGTGCGCCTCGTGCGTTTTTACAGGTCTTATGTACCTAAATCGAATTACGTTTATGTTTAAAGAACTAAAAGATACACTCCGTGTAATAAAAGGGCTTAATTCAACATATCGGGTTTAATGAAAATACAACCTATCAAATATTCCTTATAGGTTGATACAGGCGGTGATTACTCATCCACTGTACCCTCATTAGAGCTTCAACGAAAGAGTCACCATGAAGGCATATGTGTACCACGGCCCCGACCAGAAGGGCGCTTGGGAGGAAGTCCCGAACCCCACCATCCTTGAGCCCACGGACGTCATCGCTCGCGTCGATACCACCACTATTTGCGGTACTGACCTGCATATTCTGAAGGGCGACTGCCCCGAGGTGGACCACGGACGTATCTTGGGCCACGAGGCTGTCGGTACCATTACCGAGGTTGGCTCCGCGGTGACTGACCTGAAGGTCGGCGACCGCATCATCATTCCCGCTGTGACCAGTTGCGGTAAGTGCTCCTACTGTAAGGCGAACCAGCCTTCGCACTGCCAGACTGTTGGTGGTGTCGGCTGGATTTTCGGTTACATGATTGACGGCACCCAGGCCGAGTATGTGCGTGTTCCTTACGCTGAGACTTCGGTTCACCTGGTTCCGGAGGGCCTGACCGATGAGGATGTCCTCTTCCTCACCGATGCACTGCCTACCGGTTTTGAGATGGGTATTTTGAACGGTCACACCAAGCCCGGTGACACGGTTGCTGTGATTGGTGCAGGCCCTGTGGGTCTGGGCGCGATTATGACCGCTAATCTCTGCGGTGCGGGCCGCGTCATCACCGTTGACTTTGACGAGAACCGCATGAATAAGGCCCTGGAGCTGGGTGCCACCGATAAGGTCAACGCAGCCGACCCGGACTTCATCGAGAAGATTAAGGCGCTCTCCCCTGACGGTTTGGGCGTGGATGTGGCCATTGAGGCTGTGGGTGTTCCGCAGACCTTCGAGACCTGCACGAAAATTGTTCGCCCTTACGGCAATATCGCGAATGCTGGCGTGCACGGCAAGCCGGTTGAGTTGCCTATTAACACCATGTGGATTTCGAACGTGAGCATCAACATGGGTCTGGTCAACTGCAACACTGTCGGTAACCTGCTGAACATGGTCCGCTCGGGTCGCCTGAATGCTAAGGCGATGGCAACCCACCACTTCACTTTCGACCAGTTCGAGGAAGCCTACGACCTGTTCACCCACGCCGCTGAGCACGATGTGGTGAAGGTTGTTATTTCCCGTAACCCCGAGGTTGCGGCATAGACTGCGGTAAGCTCATATACCGCTACCCGAGGTTCCTCGTGGTGTGAAGAATCACCGAGCGGAGGATTTCGGAGGGGATATTTTCAGTGCGCTAGAAGTATCTCCATCGTTCGCTCGCCGGGTGGGAGAGGGTAGATTCCACCCGACGAGCGAATTATCCCCCTTAGGGGAGGCATATTCTATAGCGTGATGCACCCTCTACCGGGCGTTTTGCCGACCCGCTCAGCGGGTTCTCCCATAGGGCAACCTCTACTACTGGTGGAGGGGCGCATCATTTAGCTCTTCTTGGGTGGGTGGTACCTCCGATTCTGCCTGCCCTCGAAGGGTAAAGAAAAGGGTCGTACGCTTACGGTTCATTGGTGCACCGTAAGCTGCGACCCTTTTCTTGTTTCCCCGCTGGCGTTTAGGCCGAGTGGTGTTCGGGGGTGTCAATATTGTCTGTATTGTCTGCGGTGGTGTTTTTGTCCGCGGGGTTATTGGTGGTGGGGTTGTTATCGCCAGGCTTTTCGGCGGTGGAGTTGGCGGTTTTTTCGGTTTCTGCGCGTTCGGGCTTCGCGTCGTTCTTTTCGTCGGGTTTTGTCTCGGAGGCGTGCGTGCCTTCTGCCTTCCCTCCGGCCTTATGCGCCTCAACCGTCTCAACGTCCGTGGTCTTAGCATCCTTCGCCTCGGCGGGTTCGATCTCGTTGCGGGCGCGGCGGCGGAACCGCTTTGCGGGCCGTTCCGGGGCATCATCTCCGGCCAGCACTACCTGCTCGTTCGGGTTCTTCTGTGCCTGGTCTTTGCGTTCCAGGGAGTAGATGACGCGGGGGTTTAGTTTTTCGAAGCCAATCTTGGAGCGCACCCAGTTTACGAAGCGGTCGATGCGGTCCTCCTCTTCGTACGTCTTGACCACGCGGTAGTTGTGCGGCAGCATCACGCTATCGCTGAGCACGCGCGGGTACTCGTCGATCTCCTGAATACCGGCCATGTACATGTTTTCGCGGAATTGCTGGGCGAACTCCTGCTGGCCGAGGAACAGCTGGTCGGCGTAGGTTTTAGCCGCCAGGCGCTCGCTGTAGGCGTGGGCAGAGTCGCGGGAGTTCTTCTTGGAGCCGTAAATGTCCCAGAAGTAGAAGTACACGTTGTTCGCGATAATGGCCGAGATGACGCGGTTCTGCAGGAAGATGAGGACGCCCACGGCGGCCACACCCAGGACGAGAAGCACTACGGCCAGCGGAGAGAGAGCATACTCGGTCCATTCGCCACGGTGGTTTGTGAAGAGACCCACCAGGTAGGCGATGGTGACCACGATGATGGGCACGCCGATGAACACCACGGCCAGCGGTACCCAAATGTACAGCAGGGCACGCAGAATCAGGCGGTAGTAGCTAATCGAGTCGCCCATCTGGATGGGGGTGGGTTTGACTGAGGAGTGGGCGCGCTTCATGAGCAGGCTGAAGATGCGGTTGCTGTCGATGCCGACCTTACGCAGTTTCGATTCGAGGGAGGCACGCTTGAGGAAGACCCGGTAGTTCTCTAGGACGACGCGCTGGTCGGAGGTCAGTTCGTCGGTGGGCGGCAGGGTACTGATTTCCATGCCGGCTTCGTTGAGGAGTTTACTCCACAGCTCCAGTCGTGCCAGTTCGGAGGGTTTTGCTGCCGCCTGCGCCTGGTAGTTTTTATAGGAGATGAAGATGGTGCTGGCACCGATTAGCAGGGTAATGAAGGGTGCTATCCAGTCTTTGAGTCCCATGCGGGCCTTTCTCATTGAACGCGTGTACCGGGGGTCGGTCGCTCATGGTGCCGTGCAAGCACGGCCCGGGCGTTGCCTCGGGTGCAATATCTTCTGGGTTCTACCGTACCACCCGCACCTGTGACCGGCTGGACCTGGTCTGGGAATCCGCACGCAGGGGTGGTACAGCCGGGTAATGCAGCGCCGCCCGCGCCGGTTTCCGAAGAAGGCCGAGGCGGGCGGCGGACCCATGACGAACGGGTGCAATATGTGGTTTAGTGCTCAGCGGGCTTCATCTCACGGGGTGCCTTGCGAATCATAAGGTAGCTGATAACAGCCATAACACCCATGAGCACGGCGCTGAACGCGGAGCTAAACACCACGCCGGAGTCGAAGGCGGCGAACGCGGAGGAGAGCAGCTGGCTTGACTGCTCACCACCCACGTGGCTTGCAACCGTCACGGCACCGCCGAGGGTTTCGTGGGCGTGGTTGGTGAGAGACTCATCCAGGCCGGAGGGTACGACCACGTTCGCGCGGTAGACGGCGGTGAGCATACCACCGATGATGACGGTACCGAGCACCGCACCCATCTCGTAGGAGGTCTCAGAAATCGCGGATGCCGCACCCGCCTTACGCGGCGGTACGCTGGAGAGCATCAGGTCGTTCGAGATGGTCTGGGAAATACCGATACCAATACCGAGCACGATGAAGATCAGGATAATGACCGCGTCGCTGTGCGCGCCAAGGACAGAGAGCACTGCAAACGCGGCACCATTCAGCAGCAAACCAAAGGACACAATCTGTGCCGGGTGGAAGTGAGGCGCGACGCGCACAATCACCAGGCCAGCGATGATAGTCGCAATGGTGCCGGGAATCATCAGGATACCGGCGTACATGGGTGCCAAGCCTGAGACCAGCTGCAGGTGCTGGGAGACGAAGTAGATGAAGCCGACATCCACCATCATCGAAACGAGGTTTGCGGTAATCGCACCGGTGAACACGGTGTTGCGGAAGAGACGCACATCCAGCATGGGCTGAATATCGTTCTTTTCACGGTTGAGCTGGCGCAGCACGAACAGAACAATAAAGCACAGGCCAGCCAGGATAGAGCTGATGGCTACGGCATCGAAACCAGCTTCGGAGGTGTGAGTCAATCCGAAGGTAATGCCGGTCATGCCGACCATAATCAGCAGGATACTCAGCGGGTCCACCGGGCTGGGGTTCGGGTCCTTCGACTCGGGAACTATAACCGGGGCAAGAATCAGCAGAGGAATCAGAATCGGTACTGCCAGCAGGAACACCGAACCCCAATCGAAGTGCTCCAGCAGGAAGCCACCCACAATCGGGCCCAGCGCCGCACCGGCGGAGAAGCCACCTGCCCACACAGCAATAGCAGTTCGGCGCTCATTCGCATCCACGAAGATGTTGCGGAGAATCGACAGGGTTGCCGGCATGAGCATGGCACCGAAAATACCGAGCAGGGCACGGGCAACCACAAGCATCAGCGCGGAGGGCGCGAACGCCGCGAGCGCGGAGATGACCGCGAAGCCGGTCGAACCGATGAGCAACAGCTTACGGCGGCCGATGCGGTCACCAATAGTGCCCATAGGCACGAGCAGGGCGGAGAGCACCAACGGGTAAGAGTCAACAATCCACAGCTGTTCCGCAGAGGAGGGGCTCAGCGCCTTAGCGATGGCGGGCACAGCGAAGGCGAGCACCGTGTTGTCGATGGAAACCAGGAGCACCGGAAGCATGAGCACGCCGAGGGCGGCCCAGCGCTTTGCTTTCTGGTCGGGGGCATGGATGGGCAGAGCCGAGGTGTGCGGGTTGTGATCTGTCATGGGTTGTTTTCGTGCGTCTATAAGGTTTCGGTTGATGCAGTGGACGCGGAGGCATCAGCTCGGTCTATCTTTTGGTCTAGGTCTTTTAGTGAGGTTTTGAGGCTTACCCGGAGGTTTCAGATATCCGGGCGGGTCCGCAAACGAAGATTAACTATACCAACTGGACGGTATAGTTTCAAACGGCTAGACTGGTACCCATGATCACCCCCAACCACCGCAAACAGCGCGCCAACAACTCCCGCGAACACATCCTCAACACCTACGTCAACCTACTGATTCACACCGGAGAACGCGCCGCCACCCTCGACGCCGTCGCCACCGCCGCGAAGGTTTCCAAAGGCGGGCTACTCTACCACTTCTCCTCCAAAAAGGCGCTACTCGAAGCGCTCGCCGAACGCACCATCACCCTGGCGGAAGAGGACTTTGAGACCATGGCACAGGCACCCGAAGGGGCAAGCGCCTACTACATCAACTCTTCCATCCCGAGTAACAACCCCTTCGACCGTGCCCTCATCGCCCTCAGCCGCCTGGCACAGAATAACAATGAGCTCGCCCAGCGCACCCTGGCCCGTGTGCAGGAAGGCTGGCACTCACTCATCCTCGCCGAGCTCGGTGACGAGCACATCGCCCGCGCCGTGCTACTTCTGGGCGACGGCATGTACTACAACGCAACCTTTGGGGGTGCCACCACCAGCCCGCAGACCGCCAACATACTGACGTCCGACCGCGCGGCACTGGAACGCGCACTGCAGGTTCTCAAAGCCGCGGTTGCCGCCGGGTAACAGCCCCCGCACGTATGGCCGACCCAACCACCGCCCGGGCGCTGACAGGCACCGCGGGTTTAAACTGAAGTGACACATAACCACCCTTAACCAAGGAGTTCCCATGATCTTTATTGCCGTGAAGTTCCCCGTCAAGCCCGAATACGCAGACCAGTGGATTGAGACCACCCGCGCCTTCACCGAGGCTACCCGCGCCGAGGAGGGTAACAAGTTCTTCGAGTGGTCCCGCAGCATCGAGGACCCGAACGAGTTCGTTCTACTCGAAGCTTTCGACGATGATGCCGCCGGCCCGCACGTGAACTCCGAGCACTTCCAGCAGGCCATGAAGGATATGCGTCCGTTGCTGTCGGCAACCCCGAAGATTGTTTCCCGCGTGGTTGAGGGCGAAGGCTGGGACGCCATGGGCGAACTGCAGATTGATTAGTCTGCATACCGACCCCGCAAGCCTGGCTCTGCACTTCATACTGCATAGTTAGACTCTGGGACGCCCCTCCGCACTGTTCTTATGGACAGTCCCGAGGGGTGCTTTCGTGCGTGCCCCACCTGAACTTTTTTCCTTGCCATTCTGCAGATGGTGCACGTTTTCCACCCTCACCGCCTCTGAGGCACGTTTTTACTTCACTCACCCCTTAAAATAGGTAGAGTATGCACACCTATCGATACCCATTCGCACAGGAGGCCTGAATGAGCATCGCATCTCAGCCTCTTCCCGGCGTAGCCGCCGTTGAAGAGCACAACGACGTGGACCACTCTTCCGTATCCCTCGCCGTTTCAACCGTGATTCTAGCTTTGCGTCCCAAGGAAAATGAGACCCATCCGACCCTGTGGCTACCACTGGTTCGCCGCCTCCGCGAGCCTTATAAGGGCCAGTGGGCACTACCCGGTGGCCCCCTCAAGCCGACTCTCTCCCTGGAGGAGGCGGCTGGCTTTACCCTGAAACGCGCCACCAATCTGGAGCCCGGCTACCTGGAGCAGCTCTACGCATTTGGTGACGTTCTGCGCGCCCCTGAGGCACGCACGGCCCGTCTGAACGGCGCCCCGGTTCCCTCCCCCACTGCCGATCACGAGCGTGTGGTGTCTGTGGTGTACTGGGCATCGATTCCCGCCACTGAGGTGGCGAACACTCGCGTGCATGAGAACATTCAGTGGTTCCCGGTAGACGAGTTGCCCGAGCTGGCCTTCGATCACAACGAAATTATTGAGTACGCGCTCTACCGCCTGCAGAATAAGGTTGAGTATTCGCGTATTGCGCACTCCTTCCTGGGTGAGGAGTTCACCCTGGCACAGTTGCGTGAGGTGTACGAGGCGATTCTGGGCCGCACCCTGGATCCGGCGAACTTCCGCCGCCAGATTGCGGCGTCAAAGTCGATTATTGACACCGGCCGTCGTGTGGAGGGCACCCGTCACCGCCCGCCGCGCCTGTACCGTTACAACGATGCGCAGGCGTACGCGGATGCGGGCCCGCTGGGCATGTACCGCGAGCGCCACGAGGCGTAAGAACGTTTCGCGCGGCTCACGCGCGGTTTACGCGCAAATTTTAGACTCTCGAAGAGGGGCGGCACCGTGTGGTGTCGCCCTTCTTTGTGCGCCTTCTTGAATTGCATCTTCCCTTGTCAAGCGGTTCTGTGGGAGGATGCTTGACCCGCCGCCCGCACACTCCCTACACTGGAGTCCTCAGCTCTCTTCCAGTGCCACTCCGTTGCAGGGATGGCCTGCGGAGCTGAATGCATTGTTTGACCGAAGCCACCCAAGGCGCGACCGGGGTGTTCTTCGGAATCTAGGAGGCATCAAGGAAATGACCCACCGAGCATAAGCCCGGACCCACAGAATTTTCGCGCGCTCACGCAGCTATTTGCGCAGGCATATTTTCCTGCGCATTTCCATTTCTCTGCGTATTTCCATCAACGCGCACGCACCCGGGCACAGGTACATCCACCGTTATGCTCGGGTTTTTTCATGCCCTTTGAAGGCGACTTTCTTCCTATACTCTCCGCAGAGCTATTGCTCCGGCGATTGAGGGAGCCCGAGCACCTACTCGAAGGAATTAGGCTCATGTCACGCCACATTACGCTTGACCATATTTCGTATGCGCACCCGAGCGAACCCACACTCTTCAGCGACCTGTCGGCGGTGTTTTCGGCACCTCTGACCGGCCTTATTGGCGATAACGGTTGCGGTAAAACCACCCTCATGAGGTTGATTTTGGGTGAATTGGCCCCGGACTCTGGGTCTGTAATGGCGCCGGAGCGCATGGCACACCTGCCGCAGGATTTGGGGCTGGGGCGGGGCCAAACTCTCGCCGAGCTCTGCGGAATCGCCAAGATTCTGCAGGCATTGCAGGCGGTGGAATCCGGCGAGTACTCCCCCGAACTCTACGAGACCATCGGAGATAACTGGGATGTTGAGGAGCGCATCCTCACCACCCTGGCCGCCTACGGGTTCACCCCGGCAACTCAAGTGGACCGCGATAGTCCAGAGGCCATCCGAGCACTCTTCGCCCGCGATATGCGTAGCTTCTCTGGCGGCGAGGCGGTCATTGCCGCGCTTGCCTCGCTGATGATTTCTGATCCCGAGTTCATCTTGCTCGACGAGCCGACAAACAACCTGGACTCCTCGGCGAAAGCCCAGCTCTTCACCACGCTGGAGGCACTGCCCTGCCCGGCGCTCATTATTAGCCACGACCGCGACCTGCTGGAGCGCATGCACGTGATTGCGGAGCTTCACGCCGACCGGCAAGGGGTGTCCCACCTGCGTCTCTTCGAGGGTAATTACAGTGCGTACCGGCAGGCGCTGGAGACCGAGCAGCAGGCGGCGCAGCGGCGCGTGAGCGAGGCGAAGAACCGGGTGCGTTCGGCGCACCGCGAGTGGGTGCAGGCACAGGAGATTATCTCGAGGAACATGGCGCACGTGTGGAAGGACGACCAGCCGGATACGATTCTAGACCTGGCAAAGGATGCCTCACGTCAGGCGGCGGCGAAGCTTCGCGGGCTGCGCATCGGCAAGCAGGAGCAAGCCCGGGAGGCATACCAGAGCGCTCAGGATGAGGTCCGCGTGCAGGAGAAAATTTACGCCGAGCTGAGCCAGCGGCCACTGCCGGCAGGGCGCAAGGTGCTGGAGCTTCGCAGGGTTGGCTCTCGCCCTATTGATTATCGCGGGACTAACCCTCAGCAGGTTTCACGTGAAACATTTACGGTTCGACAACCTACTGAGGTTGATTCTCTGCATTTTTCGCCCGCCAAAGCTGATAGTAGGAGCAACCAGGGAACCCCGGCGGAGCACCCCGAGCACCTGATTCTTAGCGGCCCCGAGCACCTGCGCATCACCGGTGCGAACGGTAGTGGCAAGACCACCCTCCTCGAAGCCATCGCCCACGCAAAAGACCCGGAGTACCACTCCCCCGTGCAGCCTGCCTACCGCGTGGATTACTGCATCGAGGAGGCGTACATTCCGCAACGCATTAGCTTGGACCCGAAACTCACCCTCCTACAGTGCGTGCAGCAGTCGAACCCCGGAGTGAGTGAACAGCACCTGCGCGACCAGCTGGCGCGCCTGCTTTTCCGCCGCGAGAGCGTGCACCACAAGACCGGCGAGCTCTCCGGTGGTGAGCGGTTCCGCGTAGCAGTGGCACAGGTACTTCTGGCGGATCCGGTGCCACAGCTGCTCATGTTGGATGAGCCGACGAATAACCTCGATATTTCCTCGGTGGATTGGCTGGTGCAGGCGCTCGAAGCCTATACCGGTGCGCTCATCGTGGTGAGCCATGATGAGGACTTCTGCCGCCGCATCCGCATTGACCGCACGCTGGCACTCTAGGGTTCCGCTGTACATCTAAGACAGGAAGTAAGTATCCAGAGCGCTATCTAGGACAAAGTTACATGGCAATCGTGCATGTACTCCTGTGTGAACTTTACATTTTGAGTGACAAAATCTGCTGGAAAGTTACATTTTGTCACTCAAAACCTCCACATTTGTAAATTTCACGCCTGATGCCCCCGTTATCGCACTTAAAACTACAGGTGCATCTCGACCAATTCTCTAAAGAGACGGGTGCCCGGTACCTCCGAATATGGAGGCGCCGGGCACCCGTTTCAGTTACCTCACCGCGGCTACGTCACCGCGCTGGCGAAAACTCTAGATTAGAGGACCAGGCCCTTGGTCTGGGACACTGCGCGCTCGAAGCGAGCCTGAACGTCAGCCCAGTTCACAATGTTCCAGAATGCCTTGACGTAATCGCCCTTGACGTTCTGGTAGTTCAGGTAGAATGCGTGCTCCCACATGTCCAGCTGCAGAACGGGAATCAGTGCAACGGAGATGTTGCCCTGCTGATCGTAAAGCTGCTCAATGATGAGGCGCTTGCCGACGGTGTCCCATGCGAGGATTGCCCAGCCGGAGCCCTGAATGCTCAGTGCAACGCTGGTGAAGTGCTCGCGGAACTTGTCAAAGGAGCCGAAGAACTCGTCGATTGCTGCTGCCAGCTCGCCAGTCGGCTTGTCGCCGCCCTCGGGGGACAGGTTGTTCCAGAAGATGGAGTGGTTGGTGTGGCCACCCAGGTTGAATGCCAGGTCCTTGGAGAGCTTGGAGACGTTGCCGTATGCACCGTTCTCGCGTGCCTCTGCCAGCTGCTCGAGAGCTGCGTTAGCGCCTGCAACGTATGCTGCGTGGTGCTTGTCGTGGTGCAGCTCCATGATCTTTGCGGAGATGTGGGGCTCGAGCGCCGCGTAGTCGTAGGGGAGCTCGGGGAGGGTGTACTTTTCAGCCATGATGATGCCTTTCATTAGAAAACTTGGCTTGTATTAAAGATTACCAGCGTAGCGTTTACTTTACTTTTCACGAGTTGGGGAGCGTCACATTTATGTAAGACCTCGCTCAAGCCTGTGGATTTTAGGTAAAGACTTTTCCTCATACCTGTGGATAACCCTGTGTATCAACAGGATTTTCAGATTCGGCGCCCTATTCTTCCTTGAAATACCGGGGTATGCACTCATGTGAATAACAGTGCTGTAAGTTCTCCACACTGTGGATAACTGCTGTGGATAACCTTCTTTTAAGGGGATAGGCAGGGGATTACATTGCACCGAGGCCCCCCGCTCCCAGCCAAAGTATGTGACCTCTCATGACGCCTCTTCACGATTTTGGGGACTGCGCGGTGGAGGCGGTGGATTAAGTGCACAGGGTTATCCACAGCTGTGGAGAAAATCTGTACCCGCGGATTTAAAGGCGAGAAACCTTTCGGTTTAAGAATTTCCCCTCGGTTTTAATGAACACAGAAGCCTGTAATTACAAGAATCTCTCCGCCACACTAAGTTTTTACAGCGCGCCGAACCTTCTACATCAGGAGCGAGAATCACACACGTGTAAGTTCTCCACACTGTGGAAAACCCCTGTGGATAACTCGATTCCTGAAAAGATCAGAGGAGAGAGCGAGAGAAATATCCTCACGTCACCCGGGGGCCAAATTCCGGACCATAAATCCCCCATCAGGAACCGTCAGGAACCACAATTTCCGCCAGCACCAACCTTGGGGCATGAAAAGAGAGCAAAAGAAAAGAGCATCCGCAGCGGGATGCTCTTGAGTGAGTGATAGAGATACACGATTAAAAAGATACGGTACGGAATGCAGCCCAACCACGAACTGCATCCGCACCGCACATCCGTCGGTAGAAATACGAGTTGCTCGTACACCGACGACAATCACCGATAAATAGAGAGTCGAACCTATCGAAGCGAGCTTCCGGTCTCGCCTCGGAGGCTTCCTTCGACCCCGTTATGTAACCAGTGTACACGGTTTCATTACGTCTGCAAACCCAAAACCGAGATTTTTTTAAAAAATTTGTTATCGTTTCGTTATTTTTCACTTGGGGCAACTTCCTTGCACTCTCCAGAATTTTCACCAACACCCCTAAAGCCCTTGATATTCCGCGGAATTCACCGGGTTAGCCGAAGATGATTTTTGAGTCATTCTCGTTTATACTTGCGGTGGAAATCTTTTGGTAAGTGTCCTGTGTCACTATACAGTTTACTGTTTTTGCACTAGATGCTCGCAAATCGATAACCGTAGCACCCTTTGAAAAATTAGCACTAAAGTGTCAAGCATTACTTGACCGTACCAATTTCAACCTTGAGCGGTTGTCACTTCGCTACAATGGGTGCCAACCACACCGCATTTCTCTCCCCCGGAGAGTTCCTACCCGATAAAAGAGGAACCGATTCCGTGTCCACACCGACCACACCGCAGCACCCAGACGGCACTGCAGACCATGAGCCTCCGCGCTGGCTCTCCGCCGAAGAACGTGAGGGCTGGCTCTTCATCAGCTCCATCATCTTCAACCTCACCCGCCGCCTCGAGAACCAACTACAGAACGAGGCCGGCATCAGCTTCGTCGAATACATGGTGCTCGCAATGCTCTCCGAGTCAGACGACCTCTCCCTGACCATGACCGAGCTAGCCATCACCACAAATACCCTCCCCGCACGCCTCTCCCGCGTGGTGGCCCGCCTCGAAAAGGACGGCTACGTGCGCCGCTCCCTCAGCACGGAAGATCGCCGCGTCAGCATCTGCCACCTCCTACCGGCCGGCCAAAAGAAGGTACAGGAAGTAGCCCCCGGCCACGTCGCGGAGGTACGCCACCGGATTTTCGACCACCTTACCCACCGACAGGTCAAACAACTTGCAGAGATCGGCGAAGCCGTCCTGGGCAACACCCCCTCAAACGTCATCTCCATCGACGCCTTAAAACGTGGAGAGTACCCCGAAAGCTAAACGCCACCGGCAGCACATTCGAACAAATACACTCTTCACGACAAAACGAGCACGCCCCTACCGAGCCCGACATCAACAGCCGCTCGGAAGGAGGCGTGCACCTCTTTAACGGTACGCCCGGTTCAAACCCGCACCCTTCAGATACGCCAGAACGAATACCCCACAGCACTACTACGGGGCTCCATACAGGGTCTCCACACAGAGATTCCACGTAATTTTTATAAATTTTTCTCATCATCGAAGACTCAAGAACGCCCCGCAAAAACCGCTGCTAGAGCCATCAGTTTCCCCACACGAATCCAGAAATAGCGACCCGATGATCCCGCCCCATACCCGGCTGCGCCCCGCTATACCGCGGAACTGCACCATCCCACCCCACCGCGGCTGAGGGTACGCCATGCATCCCGCTAAGGCCGGCGGTGACACACCATCAGGGTCACCTCACGGCCGCCGCCGATTAGCCTATTCTGCCTGCAACAACACCAAAACATCCCATACGATAGATACCAGCAGATTGCACCGCGCCACCCGGCGCCCACAAACAATATAAGGAGAAACCCAATGTCCAAGTCTTTCTACGACCTGCTGAGCGAGCAGATCGGCCACGAGTTCGCAGCATCCCACCAGTACCTCTCCATGGCCATCTGGCTCGATGCTGAAGACCTGCCCCAGCTGGCCAAGTTCTTCTACCGCCAGTCCCTCGAAGAGCGCGAGCACGCCCTCATGATGGTTCAGTACAAGCTGGACCGCGGCCACAAGGTCGAAATCCCCGCCGTCCCCGCTGTCAAGAACGACTTCGAAAACGTCCAGGAGATCGTCGACATGTCCCTGGCACAGGAGAAGGTCGTCACCGGCCAGATTGAAGCGCTGTTCTCCGCTGCACGCGCCGAGAACTACGCGCTGGGTGAGCAGTTCATCCTCTGGTTCCTGAAGGAACAGGTTGAGGAAGTCGCCACCATGGAAACCCTCGTGACCGTTGTGAAGCGCGCCAACGGCAACCTCTTCGATCTCGAAAACTACGTCGCACGCGAGCTGGCAGACGACCACGGCCAGGAATCCGGCGCACCCGCCATCGCAGGCGCCGGCGCCTAATCCTCCACAACGCGGCCCGCAGCTAAGCCGCTACCTCTCATAGCGTTCCGCCGCCTCCCCATAACCGGGTTGAGACGGCGGGACGCTATACGTTTAAAGAAACACCGAAAGAAACCCACCACGCCCATAGGCACCCCGAAGCTTCACCACAACACCGTCCGAGAGCTAAGAGAAAGCACCCCGGTACTCGAATACCACCACAGCCACGGGTACACTTAATGCCTTAGACACCACGGAATCCCGCGGCAGAAAGAGGAGAAGAGCATGACCAACACCCCAGCACACCCGGACACCCTCAGCCGCGGCTCATACAGCAACTCGCGCCGCGTCGCAGACATTCTGCGCGCCGAATCCGTCGGCGGTATCATCCTACTCATCGCCACGGTCCTGGCGGTCGTTCTAGCCAACACCCCCGCATCCGCCCTCTATTTCGGAGTGCGTGATACCGTGCTCGGCCCCGACATCCCCGGGTTCAAACACCTGCAGATGAGCGTGGGTACATGGGCCGCAGACGGTCTGCTCGTGGTCTTCTTCTTCCTCACCGGCCTGGAGCTCAAGAAGGAGTTCGTGATTGGCGACCTCAAGTCGCCCTCCACCGCGATTGTACCCATCGCGGCGGCCTTCGGCGGCGTCATCACCCCCGCCATCATCTACACGGCCATCAACTTCGGTAGCCCCACCGCGCTGCACGGTTGGGCAATCCCCACCGCCACCGACATCGCCTTCGCCGTGTCCGTACTCGCCGCCGTTGGTACCTTCCTCCCCTCGGCGATGCGCGTCTTCCTGCTGACCCTGGCGGTGGTCGATGACCTCATCGCAATCTTCATCATCGCAATCTTCTACACGAACAACTTCCACGGCACGTACCTGCTCATCGCGCTGATTCCCATCGCGCTCTTCACGTTCATCGCCCACCGCGGCGAAACTATGCTTCACCTCAAGCCCCTGGCCGCGTGGCTGCTGCTACTACCGCTGGGCATCATCACCTGGGCGCTCTTCCTTGAGTCCGGTATTCATGCAACCATCTCCGGCGTGATTCTGGGCTTCTGCGTGCCCGTCAAGATGACGGCCCGCTCCAAGGCCGCCCGCGCAGAGCACGGCCTAGCCGAGGTACTCGAGCACCGCTTCCGCCCCCTCTCCACCGGTATTTGCGTTCCCGTCTTCGCGTTCTTCAGCGCCGGCGTGGACCTTGGTGGCTTCGACGGCCTGCACCGCGCGCTCACCGATTCTGTGGCCGTGGGCATCATGCTCGCACTCGTGCTCGGTAAGACCATCGGTATTTTCGGCACCACTTGGCTCGTCACTCGACTCAAGAACGCCAACCTCGACCCCGACGTCGCGTGGATCGATGTGGTCGGCCTGGCCACCACCGGAGGTATCGGCTTCACCGTGTCCCTGCTGGTCGCCGAACTGTCCTTCCCGCACGGTTCCCCGCACACCGAAGACGCCAAGATTGCGATTCTCTTCGGCTCCGTCTTCGCAGCCATCATTGGATCCCTGATTCTCTCACGCCGCAATAAGCACTACCGCGCCCTGGCCGAGAAGGAAAGCGTCGACGCCGACGACAACGGTATTCCCGACGTCTTCGAGGGCACATACCGCGAGCCGAAGGCATAAAGAAGGTATAAACACTCACCCACTACACCCCGATTCCCAGCTGAAGATAACCATGTCTCACCGCATCGAAACCACCGAAAACCGCACTCTCCACAGAGACCGCCACACGGCGGACAGCCCCGCGGAACGTGCGGAATACGTAGCGGAGGGAGGCGGACACCACCGCGCAGGAGGCGTCAGGAGGCAGAAGCTCGCCACCCCTTCCCGGTATGCGGAAATTTCGGCACGCTGGGTGATCGGGGTGTACTCGTTTGCCGCGATTCTCACCTCGTTCGCGTGGATTCTCTCGCCGTTACGCCACGGCCGCGGGTTTACCTGGTGGGAGGTCATAGCTGACCTGCTCAACATCCCGTCTACGCACACTCTGCCCAGCGCCATCACCCTGATCGTGGTGGTTTCCGGGCTTATCGCTCGTAAGCGTGCCGCTCTCTACGTTGTCGTTGCTTTCCAGATTTTCGGTGCGTTCCTGGCCTCGCACGGTGCTTTCACGTTCTTTTTCCCCGCCGGTATCATGCCCAAGGACCGGCTCTTCTCATCGAGTATCGATACACTCTCGATTCTGTGCGCGATCCTGCTGGTCCCGTTCCTTGTGACGATTCGCTCGGCGTTCCCCGCGCGTGTGGGACGCCTCTCCTGGGCCGGGGCTTTGGCGACCGCGGTAGGCGGTATCGCACTGACGACTCTCGCTCTGTGGTATCTCTGCCAGGTGGGCTGGTGGCCTGAGTTGCGCCACGTCTCCGCGTGGGAATTGCTGCTGCACGGGCTGGGTATCGAGCGTATGCATCCGGGCTTGTGGTCCGCCGATGTCGTAGGCTTTATCGCTTCTGTTGGCGATGGTCTCTTCCTTGTGCTGGCCCTCTACCAGTTGGCCCGCGGGTACCGCGCCCCCGACGAATGGGACGGCGAGAAAGAACTGCAGATTCGCGCCCTATTGCAGCACTACGGCACGAACGATTCCCTCTCCTACTTCGCGACTCGCCGCGACAAGCAGGTGATTTTCTCTTCCGATCGCAGGGCGGCCATCACTTACCGCTCGGTGGGTTCTGTGTGCCTGGCTTCTAGCGACCCTGTGGGTGATCCGCGCGCTTGGCAGGACGTCATCGAACGTTGGATGCTGCAGGCCCGCAGCTACGGTTGGGTTCCGGCGGCTCTGAGCGTCAGTGAGGCTGGGGCTCGTGCTTATAGTCGCGCGGGTCTGAGCGTGCTTCAGATGGGTGAGGAGGCGGTGCTCGAGACCGACCGATTCACTCTCAATGACACCTCGATGCTCGCGGTGCGTCAGGCCGTTCAGCGCGTGCGTCGCGGCGGGTACGGCGTGCAGATTCGCCGCTACTCCGAGCTCAACGAGGATCAGAAGCAGCAGGTTCAGCACAATATTGAGGCGTGGCGGCACGGTCGTGTGGAACGCGGCTTCTCTATGGCCCTGAACCGCGTCAATGATCCGGCGGATCAGTCCACGGTTCTGGTGTCGGCTCACGATGGTGAGGGCCGTATGGTTGCCCTGCTGTCTTTCGTGCCTTGGGGTCCTACCGGGCTCTCTTTGGATGTCATGCGCCGCTCCCCCGAAGCTCCCAACGGGGTGGTGGAGTTTATGGTGGCCTCTCTTATGGAGCAGGCCGCTTCGCTTGGTGTGCGCAGGGTGTCCCTGAATTTCGCGATGTTCGGTCAGGTGTTTGCTGCGGCCGACCGGGTGGGTGCCTCGGCGTGGAATCGTTTTGCTTCCCGGTCTTTGGGTGTGTTGGATCGTTTCTTGCAGTTGCGTCGCCTGTACCGCTTCAATTTAAAGTTTTCTCCGCGTTGGGTGCCTCGCTTTTTGGCGTGTGAGCCGACGCTGGCGCTGGTAAACGTGGCGGTTGCGGCGGGCGTGGCGGAGGGCTTCCTGCCGGACTTGTCTGCTCGACGTTCGCGGGAGGAGCATCGCACGCTGAGCGAGGGCGAGCTGGTTCTTTTGCGCGAGATGCAGCAGGTGCGCGTTGAGGAGCATCCACAGGTGCCGCGGAGCCAGCAGACGCAGCATCGTTTGCGCCATCTGCAGGAGCTACGCGATGCTGGCATGAATCCGTATCCTATCGAGGGTGAGGATGTTGCTGAAACTCGTGGTTGGGGTGGCTCTGCCATAGTGCTCAGCGTGCCTGAGGCCCTCGATATATTCTCTCATGAAAATATTCCAGGGGTAGAATATACCGTTTCAGGCCGTGTCCGCGCTTTACGCGACCATGGCGGAGTTCTCTTTGTCGTGCTTTTCGAGGCAGGTCAAACCCTGCAGGTCATCCTAGAACGCAAGCTCGTTGGCGAGAAACTCTTGAACCTTGCCTCCCGAGCCCTCGATACCGGTGACCTCATCGAGGTTATCGGCACCTACGGCACGAGCCGCACGGGCACCCTCTCACTCATCGCCTCCGGGTGGCGCATGGCCGCTAAGAGCCTGCATCCCATCCCCTTCGACTCCTTCACCGACCCCGAGGCCCGCCTGCGCCGACGCTCGACCGACCTGATTGTGAATCCTGATCAGATGCGCAACCTGCGCCTACGCACGGCGGTTATCAAGGCCTTGCGCACACGCCTGGATGCCGAAGGCTTCCTCGAGGTTGAGACTCCTATCCTGCACACGGTGCATGGCGGGGCGAGCGCACGCCCGTTCCGCACCTATATCAATGCCTACGGCGAGGACCTGACGCTACGTATCGCCCCTGAGCTGTATCTCAAGCGTCTCGTGGTTGGTGGTAGCGGCCCGGTGTACGAGCTGGGCCGGGATTTCCGCAACGAGGGTGCGGATGCAACCCACAACCCCGAGTTCACGGTGTTGGAGGCGTACCGCCCCCATGCCGATTACGTGCAGATGCGTCAGCTGACCGAGCGGCTTATCAAGGATGCCGCGCGGGCTGCGTTCGGTACGGTTCAGTTGCCGCTGGGCCCCAAGTCTTCGTCGGAGCGTGTGCTGACGGATGTTTCGGGTCCCTGGCGTGTGATTTCGGTGTGTGATGCTCTGTCAGAGGCGTTGGGCCGCCGCGTCGACCTGCAGACGGATTTTGAGGAGCTTCTGGCTCTTGCGCAGCGTCACGGGGTGCGTGTTCACGAGGGTATGGGGCCGGGCGCCATCATTGAGGAGCTGTACGGCGAGCTGGTGGAGGCTGTCACCGTGGAGCCGACGTTCTACACGGATTTCCCGGCGGAAACGAGCCCGCTTGCGGCTCCGCATCGTAGTGTGCCGGGTCTGGCGGAGCGCTGGGATTTGGTTATTAATGGCATGGAGATGGGGTGTGCCTATTCGGAGCTGGCGGATGCTCTTGTACAGCGTGAGCGTCTGACGGAGCAGTCTCTGAAGGCTGCTGCGGGTGATCCGGAGGCGATGGAGGTGGATGAGGACTTCCTGTATGCCTTGGAGACGGGTATGCCCCCGACTGGTGGTCTGGGTCTGGGGGTGGATCGTCTTGTGATGCTGATGGCTCAGACGCAGATTCGCGGTGTGCTTTCGTTCCCGTTCGTGAAACCGCGGCGTTCGTGAAGTCCCAGCGAGGCTAGGGCGCAGTACTGCGTTCCCGCCCCGGTGTGGCCTCTTTGTGGCCCGCCGGGGTGTGAATGTTTAACCCGGCCCTATATTAAGTATTCGTTACATTTTGAGCACTGCCCCGCTTTTAAGTTGCCGAATGAAGCCTGTCACCCCCACAATGAGATGACTAATCATGCGGGTGTGAATCCCGCATCGCGGATTTGATGCCGCATCACCAGCAGAGAAGCCCCTCGTAACCCGCCCTTCGGTGTGAACGTGCGGGCTTTCACGCTTTCTAGATTGGAGTGCCGAGTGGATTTTCTTCTGAATATCATCGGAGACATTAACACGCAGACCGCGGGGCTGACGTCTATCGTGGATGCCGTACAGAACTGGATGTGGAGTAATTTCCTCTACTACGCCCTGATTGCGGCGGGTCTGTACATCACGATTCGTACCCGCGGTGTGCAGTGGCGCTCCATCAAGGAAATGGTGCGTGTGCTGGGTGACCCGGTGGCTCGTGAGGCTGACGGTAAGAAGAGCATTTCTTCATTCCGCGCGTTCACGGTCTCTGCTGCCTCTCGTGTGGGTACCGGTACTGTTGCGGGTGTGGCCTTGGCTATTGCTATGGGTGGCCCGGGTGCTGTGTTTTGGATGTGGGTTATTGCGGCTGTTGGTGCGGCTTCTGCTTTTGCGGAGTCTCTGCTGGGTCAGCTGTATAAGGAGCGCGGTAAGGATTCCTATATTGGTGGTCCCGCGTATTACATGAAGCGTGGTCTGAACGCTCGCTGGATGGGTTATATCTTCGTGGCGTTCATTGTGATTACCTATGCGTTTGTGTTTGTGGCGGTGCAGACGAACGCTGTGGTGGATGCTACTTCGAACTCCTTGGGTATTGATGTGTCGGGTACGAACTCTATGGGCTTCCGCATGGTTGTGGGTGTCATCATGGTGTTGCTGACTGCGGCTATTATTTTCGGTGGTATTCGCGCGATTTCTTCGGTGACTGAGTGGCTGGTTCCGATTATGGCGGTGCTGTATCTGTTGCTGGGTCTGCTAGTGGTTCTGCTGAACATTACCGAGGTTCCGAACATGCTGTTGATGATTTTCCAGGGTGCGTTCGGTATTAAGGAGTTTGTGACCGGCGGTACTATGGGTGCCGTGATTTGGGGTATGAAGCGTGGTCTGCTGACGAATGAGGCCGGTATGGGTACCGCGCCGAACGCTGGTGCTACCGCGACGATTTCTCACCCGGCGAAGCAGGGTTATGTGCAGACTCTGGGTGTGTATTTTGACACGATGATGGCGTGTACGGTGACTGCGTTTATTGTGTTGCTGTCGAACCCGACCTATGGTGATAAGTCGCATGGTGCTTCGCTGACTCAGTCGGCGCTGGCTATGCAGCTCGGTGACTGGGCGGTGCACTTCCTGACTATCGCGATTTTCTTGTTTGCGTTCTCGACCGTGATTGGTAACTACTACTACGGCGAGTCGAATATGCGTTTTGTGACTGAGAACAAGGCGATTTTGACGATTTTCCGAGTGCTGGTTTTGGTGTTTGTGTTCTTCGGTGCGATTTCTTCGTTGGATTTGGTGTGGACGACCGCGGATATGCTGAATGCCGGCATGGTTGTGGTGAACCTGACGGCGGTGCTGTTGATGACTCCGAAGGTGGTTGCGGTGCTGAAGAATTACGAGGCGCAGCGTAAGGCTGGTTTGGAGCCGATTTTCAGGGCTTCGGATCTTCCGGAGATTAAGAATCTTGCGGCGTGGGACGGCACGGATGTGGTGACGACTCGTGAGTTCTGGGCTGAGTATGATGCGAAGACGGCTGAGCGTCGCAAGTTGAAGGCTGCCAAGAAGGCTGGACGCTAGGCTCGTCGGGGTGGTTCACCGGGTGTGAGCCGCTGATTGTGAGTTTGTGTGAGGGCTCGTCCCCGTTGAGTGCGGGGGCGGGCCCTTATTCCGTCCTTGTGGGATGGGATGGTGCGATTCGGTGAGTGGGTGTCGGGTGCACCGGTATTCTGGTGGGGTGTGCCGCGCGCAGGCGGGGTACTTTTGAGGCGTTGTGAGGAGAAGTGATGGACTGGAAGCCCGTTGTGGATGTTGTGGTGACCGCGGTTTTCCTGCTGGGTATTGGTTTGGCCCTGTGGGGTCTGTTGACGGTGCATCGTAGCCCGTATTTTTCTGAGGTGCAGAAGCTTAAGTGGCTTCTGTTGGTGTTGTTTCTGCCGTATCTTGGCCCTCTGTTGTGGATTCTGCGGGTTCGTACGGAGCGTGCGGAGGCGGCACACCGAGAACTGGAGGCGGCCAAGCGGGCCGAGTAGCGTGATGTTTGGGCTGATGGGGGTCTTTCCCACTCCGTTAGCGGACCATCCAGCTAATATAGTAACGAAGGTCACGGTGTTTCGATTGGACAGTGCATCACACACCCCGTATAGTTCTATGTGTTGCCTGCGGTAATACGCCGTAAGACACTTGCGCGAGTGGCGGAATAGGCAGACGCGCACGGTTCAGGTCCGTGTGCCCGTGAGGGCGTGGGGGTTCAACTCCCCCCTCGCGCACCAGTGATCCCCGGTTCGAGAGAACCGGGGATTTTTTCATGCGCTAACGGCCCAATCCCCAGATGAGACGAGGGATTCCGGGCTGATTCACCCGTGCATCCCCTAAAATGGAACCGGGTGAGTTCACGCACAGAACACACAGCTAACGCACAGACACGCTCGTTAAACTGAGCCTTTTGGAGGGCATGCCGCGAGCGCAGTCGCTACTCGGATTGGTCGTTGAGAAGGAGGCGGCATGAAGTTTTTCGATAAGCTGGGAAAACTGGAACAGGGCATCGGCCGCACCGTTGGCTTTTCTAAGGGCTTCGGCACCTTTGAGAAGGCGGATGTCGCCAACCGCGTCCGCATCATGATGGACGACGAATCGTACGTGGACGGCGGTGGCCGCACCATGGCCCCGAATATTTACACGCTCCGTTTTGCGCCGATCGATTTTCCGCGCGTGCGCGAGTGGGGCAACCCGTTTGCCGTGGAACTGTGCGATTTGGCCATCTCCCACGCGCGCGCCCAGGGATACACCCTCATCGGTGCGGTGCGCGTGACCTTCAACGTTCTTGATTCTCTGGCCGAGGGTGAATTTGAGGTGGTGGCCACCTTCGAGCCGTTCTCGGTTCCGGATGCGCCCGCCTCCCCCACCCTGCGTGGCGCCGCGAACTATGCGCCGGTGCGCCCGCCTCGGGAGTCTTCGTTGCCCACGCGCATTACGAAGCCGGCCGTTCAGCCTCAGCCCGTCCAGCCGGCTCAGCTGCAGCAGCCGGTGGCGCCGCAGAACTCTCGTCTCTCGCGCATCCCGCATAGCGGTCAGGGCGGGTATGCTCCGCAAGGCGCTCACGGCGGCCCGGCGTCCCCCGCTGCTCCTGCGGCGGCAGCTCCCCGTCTTTTCCTGGAGATTAACGGGCGCATGTACCCGATTAACCGTCTGCCCTTCACGTTGGGCCGTGGTTCGGAGTCTGATTTGCGCTTGGATGATAAGGGCGTTTCCCGTCGTCACGTGAAGCTGTCGGCGCATGACGGCGCCATCATCGCCACCGATTTGGGATCTACGAACGGAACCCTGGTTAACGGTGCTCCGCTTCGTTCTCCTGTGGTGCTGACCAACGGTTCGCTCCTTCGTATGGGTAATACCCGCATCATCTTCCATAGTTCTACCGGAGGTGCCCGTTAATGGCGTCCGAACTAACCGTCACTATTCTTCGCTACGCGTTCTTGGCACTCATCTGGTTCTTCGTGTTCCTGGTGGTTTCCGCAGCACGTCGCGATTTGGGGCTGGGTAAGAACTACCGTGCCGTGCCGGTGGAGGCCTCTGCCGAGGCCACCCACATCACGCCCCCGCCCTCGCGCCCCTCGCAGCTGATTATTACCGAGGGTGCACAGGCTGGCGCCATGATGCAGTTGGGTGATCACCCCATCACGATTGGTCGCGCCAATGATATTGAGGTGTCTCTGCAGGATGATTACGCTTCGGGTCGTCATGCCCGCTTGTTCCCGCAGGGGTCCCGCTGGTTCCTGGAGGATTTGAATTCGACTAACGGCACGTACGTTAACGGTGAGCGTCTGACGCGTGCTACCCCGATTGAGCCCGGTGATGAATTCCGTGTGGGCGGCACCACCATGCAGCTGAGGGGGTAGCCGGTGAAGATTGCTTTCCGTCTTGAGGCGCGCTCCGATACGGGCCTCAAACGCTCCAAGAATGACGATTCCGGTTACGGTGGCCGCTACCTTGCGGTTGTCGCCGATGGCATGGGTGGTCACGTGGGTGGTGATGTCGCCTCCGCGACCACGGTGCTGAACCTGACCCCGTTGGACCACCCCGACTTTGAGAATGGTACCGGCGGCGTTTACCTGGCCGATGAGATTCAGAGTGCCAATCTGATTATTAACGAGCTGGCTGCTAACGATCCGCAGCTAGCTGGGATGGGCACCACCTGCACCGCATTGCTGATTGACGGCGACTGCATCGAGTTCGCCCATATCGGCGATTCGCGTGCGTACCGCCTGCGCCCGGGTGCCGACGGTAAGTTTGAGCAGATTTCAACCGACCACACCTTCGTGCAGCGTCTGCTGAACGAGGGCCGTATTACCCCGGAGGAGGCCGAGCATCACCCGCATAAGAACGTGATTATGCGCGTTCTCGGTGATGTCGACGCTTCCCCTGAGCTGGAGCTCAAGACCCTGGACGCCGTCGTGGGCGAGCGCTGGGTGCTGTCCTCGGACGGCCTGGATGCGGTGGTGTCCGTGCCCGAGATTGAGCAGGTGATGCGTTCGCATGACGACCTTGCGGAAATGGCCGACACGCTCATCTCCATGACTCTGCAGCGTGGCGCGCCCGATAACGTGACCGTTGTGGCCCTGCAGGTCATCGACCGCGAAGAACTGCCGGTGGATGAGCCGGTGGGTTCCTCCGCGCTACCGGATTCCGCTTCGCCCGACTCGATTGAGGCGCAGCAGGAAGTCAGCGTGAACACGCAGAAGCTCCCTGAGGTTGCCGCAACTGCTGAGGCTGCGGAAGCGACCCTCGCCGCACTGGATCAAGAATCCGCCGACCAGAACGTGCGTCGTTTTCGCCGTGCCCGCGACTTCGCTGGAACCCTGTTGCACAGCGGTTCCGATGCGGTGCGCCACCACATTGGAACCTACGACAACGCTGTGGATGCGGCTCTCACCAATGCCGCGATTCTGCGCGGCGAACTGGGTTCACGTCCGCATCAGTTGGTTGGTGCCGCCGCGGTGGCAACTGAGACCGGTATGATTCCGGCGGTGACTTCCCGTACTTTGGAGCACCGTGCCACGGTGGCTCAGCGCATGCCGTTGACGGTGGATGATGCTCCCCTGCCTGCTGAGCTGGAGGAGCTCATCGCGAAGGAACCGGCTGAGCGTTCCCCTCGCCGTTCTTGGTCGGTGCGTCTCTTCATCTTCCTGCTGGTAGCTGCTCTGCTGACCCTAGCGGCGTGGACTGGTTTGCGTTATGTGGAACATAGCTACTATGTGGGTGAAAGTGACGACACGGTGGCGGTGTACAACGGTATTCCGCAGGCTCTGGGCCCGATTCGCCTCTCGCATGTGGTGGAGAATACCGATATTCCGACCTCGCAGCTCTCCGACCATACCCGCACTCTGTTGCGTCATTCGATTACCGCGAAGGACCTGGATGAGGCGCACCAGATTGTGTCGCGTCTGAAGACCCAGGCTGAGCAGGGCCGCATGAAGGCTGAGCAGGTGGCGTCCGCTTCCGCTTCGCCGACCCCTAGCCCGACGGCAACCGCATCGCTCACTCCCAAGCCTGTTGAGTCGCAGGGTGAGAGCCCGACCGAATCCCCGAGCCCGGAGGACGGTGAGAACCGTGGCTAAGCTGTCGTTCCGCCGAGATTCCGATGCGCCGCGCGCGCGTCGTTTCACGGAGTTGTTGCTACTGGTTGTGGCTGTGGGCATTAGCTCTTTCAGTATGTATCTGATTGACCCGGAGCATGCCCTGGACACGTCGAAGAGCCAGTGGCTGCCCTGCACTATCGTGCTGGGTGCCGGTTCGCTTCTGATTCACCTGGTCCTGCAGTTCCGTGCCCGCTATGCTGACCCGTTCATCCTGCCGCTGGTGGTGGCGTTGAACGGTATTGGCCTGACGATGATTTACCGTCTGGATCCGCAGATTGCCGCGCCGGTGGGCGATGGCCAGCTCATGTGGACGGGTGTGTCTATGGTGCTGTGCGCGGTCATCGTGTTCGTGTTGCGCGATCACCGTGTGCTGCGCAAGGTCACGTACACCTCTCTGGTACTGTCGATGATTCTGCTCATCATGCCGCTGGTTCCCGGTCTGGGCATGGAGTTGAACGGTGCGCGCATCTGGATTCACATCGGTAACCGTACCTTCCAGCCCGGTGAGGTCGCGAAGATTACGCTGGCGATTTTCTTTGCCGGTTACTTGGCGACGCACCGCGACCTGATTCTGGTGGCGGGCCGCCGCATCGGTCCGGTGAATCTGCCGCGACTGCGCGATTTGGCGCCGGTGTTCCTGGCTTGGCTCGTGAGCCTGGGTGTTCTGGTGTTCCAGAAGGATCTGGGTTCAGCCATCATGTTCTTCGGCTTGTTCATGGCGATGCTGTACCTGGCGACGGGCCGCCTGTCGTGGCTGGTGGTGGCCGGTATCGGTATCGCTGTGGGCGGTTACTTCGCGTACAACTATGTTTCGCACGTGCACGCCCGCATTTACGCGTGGGTTCACGCCTTTGACCCGAATATTTACCAGGCTTCGCCGGGCGGTTCGGGTCAGATTCTGCAGGGCGTGTTCGGTCTGGCGTACGGCGGCCTATTTGGTCGCGGCTGGGGTCAGGGCCGAGCGAACCTGGTTCCTTACGCGAATTCCGACATGATTATCTCGTCGCTGGGTGAGGAGCTGGGCCTGATTGGTCTGGGTGCCATCTTGATGATGTTCATGCTGTTGGTTTCACGCGGCTACCGCGCGGCTCTGGGTACCCGCGATGGCTTCGGTAAGTTGCTGGCGGCAGGCCTGTCCACGGTCATGGTGTTGCAGCTTTTCGTAGTAATTGGCGGTGTGACCCGTCTGATTCCGCTGACGGGTCTGACGACTCCGTTCATGTCGGCTGGTGGTTCGTCGCTGGTGGCCAACTGGATTATTGTGGCGCTGTGGCTGTTGATTTCGCATAGTGCCCGCGCCCCGCACCTGGTGGCCGGTTACGACGCACCGCAGGGTATCGACCATGTGGATACCAGCTACGAGCCTGAGGGCGCGACGAGCGTCCTGGCCCGTATCACGGCAAAGGATTCTGGAGGTGAGAAGAATGGATAGGGCAATTCGCCGCATGTGGATGTCTGCCGCGTGCGTGTTTGTCCTGCTGATGGGTACCCTCAGCTACATTCAGTTCTTCGATTCGAAGACTCTGATGGCTAACCCGTGGAATAGCCGAGCGCTGTACGATAACTACGGTTCGGCGCGCGGTTCCATCGTGGTGGACGGCACGGAGATTGCATCCTCGGTGAAGTCTAATGATGAGTACAACTATCAGCGCGTGTACAACCACCCGCTCAAGTACGCGGCTCTGACCGGCTACTTCTCCACTATCTACGGTGCGACTGGCCTGGAAGCTGCCATGGATAAGGAGCTTGCCGGCACGAGCGATAGCCAGTTCTACGACCGTGTGGCGCAGCTGTTCAGTGGTTCTTCCGCTCAGGGTGCTAGCGTGGAGTTGACCATCAACTCGAAGCTTCAGGACATCGCCTACAACGCTCTGCAGGGTCGTAAAGGTGCCGTCGTGGCGCTGAATCCGAAGACCGGCGAGATTCTGGCGATGGCTTCTTCCCCTTCCTACGATCCGAACCTGTTGTCTTCTCATTCGGGTTCTTCCGTGATTGCGAATTACCAGGCGCTGACGGCTGATGAGGATCAGCCTCTCTTCAATCGAGCGATTGCCGGTAACACGTACTCGCCGGGTTCGCCCTTCAAGATTATTGATGCGGTGGCGGCGCTGGAGTCCGGCAAGTACAACGCATCTTCGGTCATTGCGAACCCCGCGCAGTTGCCGCTGCCGGGCACGAACATCAGCCTGCCGAACTATACGGGCGGTCAGTGTTCGACCCGCACTCAGGCGACGATTGAGTGGGCTTTGGCTCAGTCCTGTAATACGCCGTTTGCGCAGATTGCGATGGATTTGGGTCAGGAGCGTATCGCGAAGACCGCTGAGAATTTTGGTTACGGCCAGGATTTGAAGATTCCTTTGACGGTTTCTAAGTCGTCTTTCCCGTCGAATCTGACGCAGAGCCAGCTGGCCCAGTCGGCGATTGGTCAGTACGACGTGAAGACCACTCCGCTGCAGGTGGCGATGACATCCGCGGCGATTGCAAATGGCGGCGTGCAGATGAAGCCGAACCTGATTCGTTCGGTGAAGACCAGCAACCTGAGCACTTTGCAGGAGTTCTCTCCTGAGAAGCTGCGTACGTCCACTAGCCCTGAAATTGCCAACCAGGTGAAGCAGTGGATGGTGAATGCGGTTGATAATGGTATTGCACGTAATGCTGGTGTCTCCGGTGTGAAGGTGGCGGGTAAGACCGGTACCGCGGAGACCACGGCAGGTTTGAATAATTCTTGGTTTACCGGTTTCGCGCCGGCTGATGATCCTCAGATTGCGATTGCTGTGGTTTATGAGGATATTGACGCGGCGACCGGTGCCCAGTTGGCAACCAGTACTAGTAAGCAACTCTTTGAGGCGGTGTTGAACAAGTGAGGCCTGCGGCTGATATCACTTTGGGCGGGCGCTACACCCTAACCGAACGTATCGCGATTGGCGGTATGGGCGAGGTGTGGAAAGCTCGCGACAAGGTGCTTGGGCGCATCGTTGCGGTCAAGATCCTCAAGGAGGAGTACACCGGTGACCCGGGCTTCTTGGAGCGTTTCCGCGCTGAGGCCCGTAATACGGCGCTGTTGAACCACCCCGGCGTAGCGAACGTTTTCGACTACGGCGAGGAGGACAACTCCGCGTACCTGGTCATGGAGCTGGTGCCGGGCAATCCGCTCTCGAGCATTATCGAGCACGAGACTACCTTGCCGCCCGATCGTATTCTGAACTTCATTGCTCAGACCGCTCGCGCGTTGGCTGCGGCTCATTCGCAGGGGCTGGTGCATCGTGATGTGAAGCCGGGTAACCTCATCATCACCCCGGATGACCGTGTGAAGGTGACTGACTTCGGTATTGCTCGTCTGGCTAATCAGGTGCCGTTGACGGCTACCGGCCAGGTGATGGGCACTGCCCAGTATTTGGCGCCGGAGCAGGCAACCGGTCAGGCGGCTACCGCGTCTTCGGATATGTACTCGTTGGGCATTATTGGTTATGAGTGCCTGGTGGGTCGTCGTCCGTTTACGGGTGAGTCGCAGATTGCGATTGCGTTGGCTCAGGTGAATGATCCGCCGCCGCCGCTTCCGGAGACTATTCCGGCTCCTGCTCGTGCGCTGATTATGTGCCTGCTGGCTAAGGACCCGGCTCAGCGTCCTAAGGATGCGACCGCTTTGGCTTCTGCGGTGGATGCGATTCGTCGCCGCGACCTGAAGGCTGCGGTGAAGGCTGTTCCTTCTTTGGCTCAGTTCTTGGCTGAGGAGAATGCTGACGACGCTACTGTCGCGATGACCGCTATGGATGTTGCGGCTGAGCCGATTAGTGCTTCTGCTACTCCGCGTTTTGGTTCTGGTGGTCGTTTCTCGCCGGAGCCGACGACGGCGCCGATTCCTCGCACGAGTGAGCAGACGATGCGTCCTGTATCGGGTCGTGTGAAGTCTACTCCCGCTCCTGCAGCGAAGCGTGGCCCGAACGTGTGGATGTGGGTTGCTCTGCTGCTGGCAATCGTACTGATTGCTGGCGGTATTTGGACGGTCCTCTCCTCCAATAATGGTGGCGGTTCGACTGATTCGGTTCCGAGCGCTTCTTCGTCTGCTGTTCCGACAAACACGGGTACCGTTTCTACGGTGGAGCCGACTGAGTCTGCTTCTGCCCGTGCCGCTAAGCAGAAGGTGACCGTCAACGCGATTAACTACGAGGGTCGCGAGCTGCAGGATGCGGTGAACGAGCTGAAGAACCTTGGCTTGTCCCCCAAGACTGAGGGTGTTGAGTCGACTCAGCCGGAGAACACGGTGATTTCTGTGTCGCCGACCGGCTCTTTGGATCAGGGTAGTAGCGTCACGGTGCGTTACTCGACCGGTCCGAAGTCGGTGACTCTCCCGTCGAACCTTGAGGGTAAGAACGTGGATGAGGCTTCGAAGGCTGTTGCAGCGCTTGGTGTGAATGTCTCTCTGCACTATGAGAATTCGGATACTGCGGCTCCCGGTACGGTGCTTCGTACTACCCCTTCATCTGGCACTAAGGTGACGGTTGGTAGTAATGTAGACATGTATGTGGCCTCTTCCAATTCGGGTAGGGGATCGAGTGCTAGTACTTCCGCGGCACCGTCTGCGTCGGCTTCTGCTTCGGCGCGTTAGCCCCTACGTTTTGATTTAGTTTTTAGTCTTATTGATCCAGGAGAACTTATGGACCTGTCGGTTCCCGACACGGTTGATAACCGTTACAAGGTACTCGAGGTAATCGGTACCGGTGCGATGGCGACCGTTTACGCTGCCGAGGACACCCGCCTTGGCCGCAAGGTGGCTCTTAAGATTCTGCGTCCGGAGCAGGCCCAGGATGAGACCTTCCGTGCCCGTTTTAAGCGGGAGGCGGAGGCCGTCGCGTCTCTGAATAATCCTGCGATTGTTGCGGTGTATGACACCGGTTCGTTCGATCCTTCCCAGAGCTACGGCGTGGATGAGGCTGCGGGTAAGCCTACGCTCATCCCCTATATTGTGATGGAGTATGTGGAGGGCCATACTCTCCGCACTATCCTGTCGCGCGGCGGTCACCTGCCGGTGCGCGATGCACTGGGTTACGCTGAGCAGCTGTTGGGTGCGCTCCAGTACAGCCATTCGATGGGTATCATTCACCGCGATATTAAGCCGGCAAACATCATGGTGTTGGACCGTACCAGCGAAGACATCGCGAAGGGTCAGCCGGGCCAGATTAAGGTCATGGATTTTGGCATTTCTCGTGCGATTGAGGAGGCCGGCGAGGCTCTGACCAAGGCGAACGTGGTGATGGGTAGCGCACGCTACATGTCCCCCGAGCAGGTCAGTGGCAAGGAGGTCGACGCCCGTAGTGACCTGTACTCAGCTGCCTGCGTGATTTACGAGATGATTGCCGGCCGCTCCCCCTTCGACGCCGAGTCGAATGTGGATTTGGCGGCTAAGCATCTCTCCGACACTCCTGAGCCCCCGAGCAAGTTCACCCCGCTCGAGGTTCCGGCGGGTCTGGACGCTGTCATCCTGAAGGGCCTGGCTAAGAACCCGAATGACCGCTACCAGAGCGCCGCTGAGTTCGAGCAGGCCCTGGTCTCCGTGATCCGTCCCGGTGAGGAGACTGTGGCTCAGGACGCCGCTATGACGACTGCGTTCGTGCCGCCGGCAACTACCGCATCCCTAGGCGAGGATTACGCCCCGTACACTACCTCAATTACTGAGGCTTCGGTGGAGGATGGCGGCCTTAACGGCTTCTTCGACTATGAGGAGGGGGAAGAGCCGTACGAGGACGAGGAGTACACCGAGTATGACGAGGGTTCACCCCGTAAGCGTGCATGGACGCGCTTCCTGGTGGGTATTCTCATCGCCGCACTGTTGGCGTTTAGCGTCGGTTCGGTCCTGTACTACCAGAACAAGCTGAATGAGGTTCCGCAGGTGCCGGTGCCGGCCGTCGTGAACGTTTCCCGCGATGATGCCGATAATCAGCTGCGTAACCTGGGCTTCGTGCTTGACTACCGCACGGCTTACTCTGACAGCATTAAGAAGGGCAACGTGATTAGCGTCGAGCCGGGTGTTGGTTCGAAGGTCAACAAGGGTTCGACTGTGACCGTGACCGTTTCGAGCGGCCCTGAGAAGGTCAAGTTGCCCGATAACCTGCAGGGTCAGAGCGAGGCTTACGTGCGTAACGCTCTGAAGGACCTTGGTCTGGTGGATGGCCGCGTCTCCACTGTGGAGAGCGCGTCGGTGCCTGCCGGTATGGTGGTTGAGCTGTCCCCCGAGAAGGGTTCGACGGACGACAAGGGCGCTCAGACGGTTGAGGCCGGTAGCACCGTGAACATTGTCCTGTCCTCGGGTAAGGTGAAGGTCCCCTCGCTGGTGGGTCTGACCAAGGATCAGGCGATTGCCGCTCTGACCGCTCAGGATGTTCTGCTGAACACTAACATTGAGACGGTTCAGACGACCGAGCGTCCCGCCGGTACCGTGCTTTCGCAGAGTTCTGCGGCTGGTACCTTGGTGCCGCAGAATAGCACCGTGACGATTCGTGTGGCCGCTACTCCGACCCAGACGACTGCTCCGACTCAGCATGCTACTCAGCCGGCTACTTCGACCGGTAACCAGAACACTACCACTGGTAACCAGCAGCCTACGGCTTCTGCGAGTGCTTCGGCTAATACCCGAACCATTCAGGGTAATAACGGCGGTAATGCCGGCCAGCGCTAGATTTAATAGATAGCGTAGGGGGCGGCACCTGCATCTTCGGATGCGGGTGCCGCCCCCTTTGTTGTATCCGCCATTTCTTCGTCGTCCCGTAGACGTAAATCGCCTCCTGGGTTTTCCTTACTCAGGCATGGACTTGCTCGGGTAAGGACTCTCAGGAGGCGATGTGCGGCGCTCTGTCGGTTTTATGGTGGTGGGGCTAGGCAATGAGGGGTGAGAGGCTCTTTGCGCGTTCTGCGGCGCCGTGCAGGCCGGTTTCTTCGAGCCAGTTGCCGAGCATCAGGTAGCCACCTTCAGTCAGGGCTGATTCGGGGTGAAACTGTACGCCGTGCATGGGGGCTTCGCGGTGGCGCAGACCCATAATGATGCCGTTGTCGGTGGTTGAGGTGGTTTCCAGGACGTCGGGCATGCTCTCGGGTACGACCGCGAGCGAGTGGTAGCGGGTTGCGGTGAAGGGGCAGGGGACGTCCTTGAAGACGGAGACGTTCTCGTGCACCATCTGCGAGGTCTTGCCGTGCATGAGCTCGGGAGCGTGAGTAACGGTGCCACCGAAGGCCTCGGCAATGGCCTGGTGACCCAGGCAGACGCCCAGCAGAGGCTTCTTCGCTTCGGCAGCCCAGCGGATGGTGTCAATGATGACGCCCGCTTCTGCGGGAGCGCCGGGGCCGGGAGAGACGAGCACGCCGTCGTGTTCTTCGGCGAGCTTGATGACTTCGTCGAGGTCGTATTCGTCGTTGCGGATGACGGTGGTCTCGGCGCCGAGCTGCTGCAGGTATCCCACGAGGGTGAAGACGAAGCTATCGTAGTTGTCGATGACAAGGATGCGGGTCATGGTGTTGTCCTAGCGCTAATGGTTGATGGTGACGTTCTGGTTGAAGGGGCCGTACTCGGCGAAGTGCGGGAAGACGTACTCCATGAGCAGGTAGACGACTACGAGCACCAGCACGATGGCGATGATGATGCGAAGCCACAGGGGCCCGGGTAGGTGTCGGAAAATCCATCCGTACATGTTCTTTTCCTTTCCTTAAGATCCGGCCACAGAGGCGGCGATTTCTGCGGGAGCACCGGCGGAGGCGGGGCGCCACGATTCGAATCGGGCGTGCACGATGTATCGTTCGGTATCACCGTAGCGTGGGTGGCAGGTGGTGAGGGTCATGAGGCGCTCGGTGGGGGCTACACCGGGCTGGCCGGGTACAGGTTCGATGACTTCTACCTGGTCGGGCTGCACGATTTCGTGGCTGTAGACGGTGTAGGTGTAGTAGCCGTCTTTGGTGCGCACGTAGATGTGGTCGCCTTCGGTGAGCAGGTCGATGTCGTTAAGGACTTTACCGCGGGTTTGGCGGTGGCCGGCGAGGGAGAAGTTGCCGATCTGTCCGGGCATGGCGGTCCCGTCGTAGTGTCCGAGGCCGAGGGAGTCGAGCACATCGGCGCTGGTGCCCTGGGTGGCGGGGCGATGGTATTCTGTGCCGAACTTGGGGATGTAGACGACTCCGAAGACTTCACCGTGTTCGGGTTCACTCAGGCCTTGAGGAGGGGTATTGGGGTCCCAGCTGGGTGGGGCTTCGGCGGGGTGTGCATCGAACTCTTGCACGAGGGTGCTAACGGCCTGGGATTGGGTGCGGTCAGCGTCGATGTTGGTCCACCACAGTTGCCAGGCAACGAAGAGAAGCAGAATAACGCCCGCAGTGATGAGGAGCTCGCCGGTGATCTGGATAATCCATTGCAGCACGGTGCGGGGTCGGCGCGTAGCCTCGTGTGCCTTTCCGTGGCTCATACTCTCTCTCCTTGAGGTTCGTGGCGTTGCGTTTCTCAGCCGTCATACGCTGTGTTTAACGCTCGGGCGAGGTGAAATCATCCCGCAAGTCTGCAAAGATAGGTGTAAACGTATATTTTCAGGTTACCCATATAACAATAAGCGGAGGAAGTATGTCGTCCAACTCGGCTAAGGCATCGTCCAAGAAGAAGTCTCAGAAGTCCGAGAAGTCTGAGGTGGAGGACGCAAGCGAGATTCGTCTGCGCGAGATTGCCCATGAGATGGAGAGCGGTACGCAGCTGAAGGAGCAGACTCCGCTGTGGTACCGAGTCATCATGTTTTCGTTGCTGGCTTTGGGCATCCTGTGGATTATTATTTTCTACATTACGCAGGGTTTGTTCCCGATTCCTGATTTGGGTATGTGGAACGTCAGTATCGGTGTGGGCGCCATGATGGTGAGTATGTTGATGATGACCCGCTGGCGTTAGAGCGTCTTGGAGATGCGGCCGTCTCGTTGTGGGGGGCGGCCGCTTTTTCGTGTCCGCGGGGTACTTGAGGAAGGATATCACCTTATCTATATATACCGATATAGATATATATACTTGTCAGAGTCATATTATAAAGCTAGTCATTTATTTTAGATAGGCCAGTGTCGACTCGTTTAGTACACCAAGTCACCACGGGCTGCCTCGTGGACTCGGCGGGTTACGGTCTCCATGACAGGTGAGTTGATGTTCCACCGCTGCCAGTAGAGGGGGAACTCCACGGGAGTGCTGGAAAGCTCAATGAGTTGCCCCGCAGCAAGCTCTTCGGCACATTGGGCTTCGGGGATGAGTCCCCAGGCGATGCCGGCGCTGACGGCGCGCGCATAGTCTGGGGAGGAGGGAATGTAGATGGTGGGGCTCTGGGTGAAGGTTTCTTCAGCATCCAGCCCTATTTCTTTTTCGATGAGGGCTCGTGCTACGTCCTGTACGAAGTCTTTGCGGTCGTATTCAACGACGGGGGCGTGGTTGAGCTCTTCACGGCTTACGCGCTTGGGCCAGCCGGGCAGATATCGCTGCACGAAGTCGGGGGTTGCAACACACCAGTAGCGTGCCACGCCGAGGGTTTCGACAGAGCAGCCGGGGATTTTTTCGGGTTTGGAGGTGATGACTGCCATGACTTCTCCTGAGCGAAGCATGGCGGAGGAGTGGAATTCTCCTTCTCGTCGCAGGTCGCAGAAGATGCCGTCTTCGCGGCTGAGTGTGCCTACCGCATCGAGAAACCAGGTGGCGAGTGAGTCGGCATTAACGGCTACTGCGACGCTCTGGAAGCCACCGGCGCCCATGAGTTCGCGTTCCATTTCTTGCTGTAGGAATTCACTCTGTCGGGCGATGCGCAGCACGCTCTGTCCGGCATCGGTGGGAGTGACTGGGTTGCTTCGGCGTAACAGGACCTTTCCGGCGATTTGCTCCATTGCTTTGATGCGCTGGGAGATGGCGGAGGGGCTCACTCGTAGGACGTCTGCCGCGGCATCAAAGGTACCCTGTTCGATGACGGAGGCGAAGGTGGTGAGCTGGTCGGTACTGAAACGTGTCATAAGAATATCTTACGTACTGTAAAAATATTTAGATAGATTTATGATTTGTTTTCCGGTATTCTCGCCTCTGGCACTTCGTGCTTCAGTGAGTAGGGCTATATCCCCCGCATTGTGCAGGATGTGCGAGGTGCCCTCTGCCGCTATACGAGTGAATCAGTCCCTGTTTTGATTCGCATAGAAAGTTTTGCTGTGTCCGATTCCCTGTCTTTGCTGTTTTTGGGTGCTACCACCACGATTTCTTTGGTGGCGGGTATTGGCGCCCAGGGAACTTTTGTGCTGCGTCAGGGTATTTTGGGTCGGCATATTACGCCAATTCTTGTTTTCTGTATTCTGTCGGATGCTCTCATGATTGGCTTGGGTGTGGTAGGGCTGGGCGCCCTGCTGGATGCGGCGCCGTGGTTTATTGAGGTGTTCCGCTATGTTGGTGCGGCGTTTTTGGCGTGGTTTGGTTTTGAGGCTGGCCGCCGAGTGTTTACCCCTCATTCGATTGTGGTCGATGATGAGGGTGATTCTCAGCCGTTGAAGGCGGCTCTGCTGACCACAGCAGCGGTAACGTATTTGAATCCGCTGGCCTGGTTGGATACGACTATTCTTTTGGGTTCGCTGGCGAACGCCCAGGGCAATCCTGACCGTTGGTGGTACTACCTGGGATGCTGCTGCGGTAGCCTCATCTGGTTTTTGATTCTGGGGTATGGTTCACGCCTGTTGCGTCCGTTCTTTGCGCGTCCTTCGGCATGGCGTATTTTGGATGGGGCGACGGCACTTCTGATGGCGTACCTGGTGTTCAACCTACTGACGATGAACCTGTCGACTCACTAGCTGCTACCCCCTGAGTGGCCCTTTTACACCTTGTCAGGATCTTTTTCAGTAGTCTTCTCCTCTTCGAGGGGTACGAGCACTTCGTTTTTGGGCAGGGTGAGCAGGCCCAGGTAGATATCGCGAATAATCAGGATATGCTTGATTCGCTCAATCATGGGTTTGAGGAAGCTTCGGGCATATTTTTCGTCGCTACTGGTGGTTGCGACGAAGCTGAGCCCGGAGAACACGGCTACAATCATGGACACCTTGACGACAACGGCGTTGATGTTGGTGTCTATGCCGAGGATTTTGAGGTGTTCGGGTTTGACCGCCATCCAAGATTCGATGATGGTGTCGCTGATGGCGATGGAGGCGAACCCCATGAAGAATCCGAAGACGAGCAGCATGAAGAGGGTCGGCTGAATAATCTGCCCAATCATGGGGATGATGATGAGGTTGTCCCAGGGTGCGATTTTGAGAGGTCGGTGTTCAAGAATTTTCTTCTCTTCAACCCAGTCTTGGGCGGTGTTCCAGATTCCGCCTTCGAGGGTTGCGGCATGCTCGTAGTCGTTCTCACTAAAGCTTGCGATGTCGTCCCCTATGGAGCGCCCCAGCAGGCGCGCTGTGCGTTCCAGGGAGGTTGTGACGACCACGAACACGGCGAGTAGCCCCATAAGGCCCAAAACCGCCCAGGTGCGCGGGAAGCTGAGTCCGTTGGCGAGCTTCCAGAGGTCTGCGTTCACGAAGATAAAGAGCACGGACACCATGAACACAGGTAGTACTTTCGCGATCATGGGCGGCAAGGAGGCGAGCTGGTGGATGGCGTGCTTGAGCGACCAGCCGAGTACGGTATCTAAGCCCAGGAAGTTGCCAGGTAGATAACCCCGACAATGAGCGGAAAAGCTTGGGCTCCGTCGTAGACGAAGTCGAGGCCGTCAAGGTTACTGTCTTCGAATACTCCGGTGACGAAGAACGCCCAGGCAACCAGCACGGTAAGGAATCCTGCGATGATTTGAACCCATCGCGGGATGCGAACCATCAGCTTGTGGGCAAGAGTAATGAACACGCCGAAAATGACCGGCATAACGAGGAAAATCCCGCCGAGTACGAGCACTGGGAGTACTTCGTTGCTGAGGGCGCTATCGCTTGTGAGAGCTTTAATGTAGTCCGGTAGGGAGCCTTTCACATCCTCTACTACGAAGAGGAGAAGGTCGCGCAGGAAGATATAGCAGCTATACATGATGCCAGCCCACAGAACCCAGGGTACGGAGCGTGGGAACGTATCGAGAGCCCGTTGACGGGCAGGAATAATGAGAGGTACACCCTGTTTACGGAACCAGATATTGCTCTGCTTCAGCACATCAGTCTTGCTGTAGCACTGAGGTTGTGTCTCTTCTGCCACAGCTTTAGTGCGCAGCCGTGCCCAAATGGGGCGTGCCTACTTCTGCTATACGGTGTCATGTTCCTGTGTGCTCATGACATACCACTCTACAGGGTTGAGAACCCTCTTTTACCCGCGAGCCCCTATAGTTCTTCTCTCTGGAGCGTAGTCCCAATAAAGCGGCTGTAGGCGCCCATGAGTAGCACAGCTGCTTCTTCCTGTCCCGCGTAGATACCCAGTTCTTCATCCTCACGGCCCGCGTAGGTGCCGCTACTGATTTCGAGCAGGGATAATGGCCCTTCTGCAGTCTCCGGGGCTAGAGCATCCAGGATGAAGCTCAGGCTTTCTTCTGATTCTTCAGCTACGCCTATGAGCCGCCCCAGGCGTGTACCCGGGTAGGGTGCGACGGTGAAGACGTCTTCGTTCTCGCATTGGATAATGCGTGCGACAGGCATGATATCCCCGTCTACGGTCTCTTCGAGCAGTAGCTCAGTGGAGAAGGTCGATATGACTTTCCTCGCTCTGTAGGAGCTGCCTGGGCCACCAGAGGTGAATGTATTCGGTGAGTGCTGCCCATGCTTCATGAGGCTCCAGTGCGCTCTCTACGTAGAGTGCTACCGTTCGTTCTTTACCGTTGTGTTGGTGCTGCTGATCGACTGGCTCGGGTGCGTGGGAAAACATGGGGTAGCGCATGGTTCTACTCTATCCCAGTGTGGCTGTGAGGAGCATTCTTCCTTGTAGACAAAGCATCATAGACAAGGGTCTGAGGGCACACAAGAAAGGGGCAGACCCGCATGGGTCTGCCCCTTTCTAGCTTTAGCTGTTAAAGCAAAAGAGCCCGCGCAAGCGGGCTCTTTTTATTGCCTATTGGATTGTTATCCAAAAACCATACAGTGAACGCAAACACACAATTCCTCGAAAAAATAAGCCTTCAGCCTATTAGTACCAGTCAACTCCACGAGTCTTCAGTCCCCGCTTCCATACCCGGCCTATCAACCTCATCATCTATAAGGAGCCTCACACACCAAAAAGTGCCAGGAAATCTCATCTCGAAACAGGCTTCCCGCTTAGATGCTTTCAGCGGTTATCCCTCCCGAACGTAGCCAATCAGCCATGCACCTGGCGGTACAACTGACATACCAGAGGTTCGTCCGTCCCGGTCCTCTCGTACTAAGGACAGCCTTTCTCAAATTTCCAACGCGCGCAGCGGATAGGGACCGAACTGTCTCACGACGTTCTGAACCCAGCTCGCGTACCGCTTTAATGGGCGAACAGCCCAACCCTTGGGACCAACTCCAGCCCCAGGATGCGACGAGCCGACATCGAGGTGCCAAACCATGCCGTCGATATGGACTCTTGGGCAAGATCAGCCTGTTATCCCCGAGGTACCTTTTATCCGTTGAGCGACGGCCGTTCCACAACGTACCGCCGGATCACTAGTCCCGACTTTCGTCCCTGTTCGACCTGCCAGTCTCACAGTCAAGCTCCCTTGTGCACTTACACTCAACACCTGATTGCCAACCAGGCTGAGGGAACCTTTGGGCGCCTCCGTTACACTTTAGGAGGCAACCGCCCCAGTTAAACTACCCATCAGGCACTGTCCCTGAACCAGATCATGGCCCGAAGTTAGACATCCAGATTGACCAGAGTGGTATTTCAACAACGACTCAACACAAACTAGCGTCCATGCATCACAGTCTCCCACCTATCCTACACAAGCCAAACCAAACACCAATACCAAACTATAGTAAAGGTCACGGGGTCTTTCCGTCCTGCTGCGCGAAACGAGCATCTTTACTCGTACTGCAATTTCGCCGAGTTCATGGTTGAGACAGTAGGGAAGTCGTTACTCCATTCGTGCAGGTCGGAACTTACCCGACAAGGAATTTCGCTACCTTAGGATGGTTATAGTTACCACCGCCGTTTACTGGGGCTTAAATTCTCAGCTTCGCCACAAAGGCTAACCAATCCTCTTAACCTTCCAGCACCGGGCAGGAGTCAGTCCGTATACATCGTCTTACGACTTCGCACGGACCTGTGTTTTTGATAAACAGTCGCTTCCCCCTGGTCTCTGCGACCCATACACGCTCCAGGCAGCAAGTGCCCATCACGCTCAAGGTCCCCCTTCTCCCGAAGTTACGGGGGCATTTTGCCGAGTTCCTTAACCATGATTCTCTCGATCGCCTTAGTATTCTCTACCTGATCACCTGTGTCGGTTTAGGGTACGGGCGGCTAAAACCTCACGCCGATGCTTTTCTCGGCAGCATAGGATCACCAAATCCCCCAAAAACAGGGTCCCATCACGTCTCAGGCACACAGCCGGCGCATTTAACAACCGACAACCCTACACGCTTAGACCACGACAACCATCGCGTGGCTTGGCTACCTTCCTGCGTCACACCTGTTAACACGTTTACCTCCAAAGATCGGGCCCCACAACCCACACAACACACAAACAAAAGCCTGCACATCATGCTTCGCATGGTTAGCATCACAATATCAGTATGGGCGGTTCTTCACCGGTACGGGAATATCAACCCGTTATCCATCGACTACGCCTGTCGGCCTCGCCTTAGGCCCCGACTAACCCAGGGCAGATTAACTTGACCCTGGAACCCTTGATCATCCGGCGGATGAGTTTCTCACTCATCTTTCGCTACTCATGCCTGCATTCTCACTCGCATAGCCTCCACCACTGGTTTACACCGCAGCTTCAACGGCCACACGACGCTCCCCTACCCAACAATCCAAAAAGATCATTGCCACAACTTCGGCGGTGTACTTGAGCCCCGCTACATTATCGGCGCAGAATCACTTGACCAGTGAGCTGTTACGCACTCTTTCAAGGGTGGCTGCTTCTAAGCCAACCTCCTGGTTGTCTAAGCAACTCCACATCCTTTCCCACTTAGCACACGCTTAGGGGCCTTAGTTGGTGGTCTGGGCTGTTTCCCTCTCGACAATGAAGCTTATCCCCCACTGTCTCACTGCTACGCTCTCACTTACCGGCATTCGGAGTTTAGCTGACGTCAGTAACCCGTGAAGGCCCATCGGCCATCCAGTAGCTCTACCTCCGGCAAGAAACACGTAACGCTGCACCTAAATGCATTTCGGGGAGAACCAGCTATCACAGAGTTTGATTGGCCTTTCACCCCTATCCACAGCTCATCCCCTCCATTTTCAACTGAAGTGGGTTCGGTCCTCCACGACGTCTTACCGTCGCTTCAACCTGGCCATGGATAGATCACTCCGCTTCGGGTCTAGGTCATGCCACTCAAACGCCCTATTCAGACTCGCTTTCGCTACGGATACCCCACACGGGTTAACCTCGCGACATAACACTAACTCGCAGGCTCATTCTTCAAAAGGCACGCTGTCACCCCAAAAGGCTCCAACGGCTTGTAAGCACACGGTTTCAGGTACTATTTCACTCCCCTCCCGGGGTACTTTTCACCATTCCCTCACGGTACTGATTCACTATCGGTCACTAAGAAGTATTTAGACTTACCAGGTGGTCCTGGCAGATTCACACGAGATTCCACGAGCCCCGTGCTACTCGGGTGGCCACACCACGGACAGAACAATTTCGATTACGGGACTCTCACCCTCTACGGCCGACCATTCCAAGTCGTTCACCTACCATCCTGAACATCATGCCGGCAGCCAGTTAGAACCGCCACTGTGACTCCCACAACCCCCATGATGCAACGCCTAACCGCTATCACACACCACAGGTTTAGTCTCTTCCGCTTTCGCTCGCCACTACTCACAGAATCATTACTTTATTTTCTCTTCCTGCGGGTACTGAGATGTTTCACTTCCCCGCGTTCCCCCCAACCAGCCTATACATTCAGCTGGCGGTAACTCACCATGAAGATGAGCCAGGTTTCCCCATTCGGAAATCCTCGAATCAACGCCCAGTTATCGGCTCCCCGAGGCTTATCGCAGATTCACACGTCCTTCATCGGCTCTTAATGCCAAGGCATCCACCGTGTGCCCTTAATAACTTACACACAATCAAGAAAAATAAGAATCTAAAATCAACAATCAAACCAACACAACGTTGATTCAACGCAAATTCCAGAAGATGCTCGCGTCCACTATATAGTTCTCAAACAACAACCCACAACACAACAACAACACAAACAAAAACACTTGCATCATCACCATGCCAGGCAAAAACAGGAACAACACACACGTGTTACCCCAAAACCCAACAATGCGCCTCATCCAACCCAAAACCAACATTCCACCCATGAGCAAAACCACCCATCCGACACTCGCAGACAGCATGGCCAACTAAATGTGCTCCTTAGAAAGGAGGTGATCCAGCCGCACCTTCCGGTACGGCTACCTTGTTACGACTTA